>ENA-UPSB01000095-UPSB01000095.1-bioreactor-metagenome-genome-assembly--contig:-NODE-95-length-161714-cov-340.181741_pt1 | contig 161714 bp, 141 predicted proteins | sample MGYA00238182_ERZ773286 | MGnify/ENA primary metagenome ERZ773286 (study PRJEB29026, sample SAMN07631240) | bioreactor metagenome | isolation source: Switchgrass digestor | place: USA: Dartmouth...
TTTTTTATACCAATGAAGATGCAGATGGCGTAGGTCTCAAAGAGGGAATCGATTCATCAGACGGAATTACACTTGTTGATGAACCAGAAAATGAGCAGAAAAATGGAGCCGAGATTGACGAAAACCTTGTGACCGCAGAAGCAACAGCGGCACAAATGACATCCGCAGCCCAAATGTTGCAAGCATCCGCTCTATTTACTCAAAGTGGCGATTCTGGTACTAAAAATGATGCGCTCGGGCCAGTTGATACTGACCTGACACAAGCGTCAAACGCCGCTTGGGAAACAGATAATTCAGAATCAAATGTGTCTGATGTAATATCGGATACGATAGCTGAAAACTCCCCCTTTAGTGAACTTGTCGGCGAATCATTGAATAATGAATTAGACGCTGAAAACACAGGTTTTATTTCATCTAATGATGATTCAATGTATCAGTTGCCTGCTTCAGATACAGCAAGAAGAGCAAGCAGCAGAAATGATGACGTAAGATTTGGCAACCTGAGGACAGACACATCTGTCGAATCCATTAGGGATTTAAGTAGTGAAAACGCAAATGCAAACAGCACTTCTGTTTTCATTGAGCGTGTACTTAATAGCCTGCGTTCAAGCGTTGCTGAAGAATCAAATTCCGACATGGTTTCCGATACCGGCATAAATAACACAAGTGAAAGTGAATCTTCACAGGTAAACAAGAGTAAAACATCGGGCGAAACATCAAGTGTCATCGCCGGGTTTACAGCAGTGACAAGTGAAGCTGCGAATGCCTCTGATGAAATTGATAAAAGCTCCGCTGTGAGAAAAGCACTCGATAATTTTGTAATCGATTTCCGTGGTATTGAAGCTGGAGAATCGGAGATACATATCACACTTGAACCGGAAAGTTTAGGCAAACTTTCGATATTCATGTCACAATCAGAAAAAGGGCTCTCCATCGAGATACGCTCAAATGACCTTGAAATATGCGCTTCTTTATTAGGTCAGGTTGACAGCGTGATTAGTGCTATACAGGACCACGGCATACAACTCGACAGTTTTGATGTAAGGTACATGGACAGCGGTGCGTCAAGTTATGGCTCGGAGGGCAGCCGGGAGCAAAGCGGCAGTTATAACCGCGAGCAGCCTTCGTACAGGAACCCTGTAATCGATGCAATACTGCGTGACGATGATAGTAAAAAGTACATTTTTATGATGCATGATTACTATTATTACGATACTGAAGCGGTCGGGTCCATTGAATATCGAATTTAACAAAAAGGAGAGGGAATATGGCTGATTCAATTGCTGTAAATGATGGTTCTAACAGAATAAATTACGTTGATACACAAAGCGCGAGGTCAAATAGCAAAACGCTATCTGTTGGAACGGACACTTTCTTAAAACTGCTCGTAGCACAGCTTCAGTATCAGAACCCGCTTGACCCGCAAACTGATACGGAATTTGTCGCGCAGCTTGCACAGATGACATCGCTTGAGCAAATGCAAAACATGAACTCAACGCTGATAAACTCTCAAGCCAGCTCAATGATCGGCAAGATTGTTTATGCGGAAGTTCTTGATTCGAACTCAGGAATCACTTACTCCTATGAGGGCTATGTTGACAGCATTATATTTAAAAACGGTAGCGCATATGTCGTCATTGGCAATACGGCGATTCCTGTATCAAATGTGCTTCGCATTTATTCAGACGATGCGATTGAAAATATAGTCGCACCCGAAGCCCCGGAGAACCCAGAGAATACTGATGATAATCAAACACCCCCACCGTCAGAGATAGTTGATGAAACTGTCACAAATGATGTGATCCGGTGAGCAAAAGAAACATACTTCAAACATAAGCAACATTATAAAGAACAAGGTAAACAGAATTTAGAAAAAAGAGAAGGGAGATACTTGCCTTATGATGCGTTCTCTATTTTCAGCCGTTTCCGGTCTTAAGACAAACCAAACAGCCATGGATGTAATAGGTAATAATGTCGCCAATGTAAATACAATAGGTTTTAAGTCGAGCAGAGTTGTGTTCCAGGATGTTTACAGCCAGACTCTCAGCACAGCAACAGCTCCGACAGAAACGACCGGAGGAATTAACCCGCAGCAAGTCGGACTTGGTGTAACAATTTCAGCAATCGGTCTCAATATGACTGAAGGCAGTATGCAGCCGTCCTCGAATCCGCTTGACTTTGCAATTACCGGCGAGGGATTCTTCGTTATAAGAGGCAGCGACGGAGCTTATTATTACACAAGAAACGGTGCTTTTACCCTTGATGCTGAAGGGTATCTTGTCACAGCAAACGGCGATTATGTAATGGGTGTTTCAGGCAATGCAGAAGATGTTGCTAATGGAAATCCGCTTTATGACGCAGCTGGCAATCCCATTTTCGATAGAATCAAAATAGTCGGCTCAATTCCGACAGGAGAAACGGATGCAACAGGAAATCCAATTTACGAAACATACTCTGACTATGCAGTCGATTCAAACGGTGTTGTAACAGCAATAAACAGCAGTGGCGAAGTTGTGACTATTGGAAGACTTGTCCTTGCAACTTTCAATAACACCGGTGGATTGCAAAAAGAAGGCAACAGCTACTACAGTGAAACGTCGAACAGCGGTGAAGCCGAAATACATTTTGTTAATGTAGGATGCGGCTCGATTAAGTCGGGTTACCTTGAAATGTCAAACGTTGATCTTGCGACTGAGTTGACAAACATGATAATAACGCAAAGAGGTTATCAGGTTAACGCAAGAGTAATAACGACATCAGACTCAATGCTTGAAGAGCTTATTAACTTAAAGCGCTAATGAATAACCGATGCTTTGCTCTATCAATCTGATTCTGCGCAACATGGAGGTTATATGATTAAACTAACTCGAATAAACAGGTCAGAAACATTCTGGTTGAATGAAAACCTAATCGAATTCATGGAAGAAACGCCTGACACAATTATTTCCATGATATCAGGACGGAAAATAGGTGTTGCCGAAACAGTCGATGAAATCATTAAGCTCATTGCGGACGCGCGGAAAAAGATTATAGTGGCTCGCAATGAAATAGAATAATGCGTAATCGAGGCTCAATAAATGAATAAGTCCATAATATTTAGTATAATATTGGGTTTTTTGTGTGTCGCGGTGAGTATAAAAGTCAGCGGGGATCTTTCAAACTTCTATGACCCCGCATCAATATTCATCGTTGTCGGAGGTGTCGTTTGCGCTGTTTGCGCATCGTATCCGTTCAGCAGGATTAAAAGCCTTCTTAAAGCTATAAGGGTAACGATGAAATATCAGCCATACGATCTCAGCGCAGATATCGACACAATTATAGAATTTGCCAACATCGCAAGAAGATATGGACTTCTGGCGCTTGATGATTCAATCGACAGCATCCAAGATCCATTTTTGAAAAAAGGTTTAATGCTTGCTGTTGACGTGGCTGACACCGAGTTGATCACCAGCATACTTGACACGGAGCTATCAATTACAAAGGAACGTCACGCAGCAAATCGAGCAATCCTTGATTCAGCTGCTGCTTATTCTCCGGCATTTGGTATGATTGGTACTCTCATTGGTCTTATTAACATGCTGACTAAGCTGCAGAATATGGAATCAATTGGCATGAACATGGCTGTAGCCCTTGTCACAACGTTTTATGGATCAATGCTTGCAAACCTTGTCTTTTCACCGATTTCCAAACACATGAAAGCGATAGGTGAAAACGAGTATTTGCATAAGGAACTGATAATAGAGGGCATTATTGCTATAAAAAATGGCGAAAACCCAAGAATTATCAGGGAAAAGCTCAATGCATACCTTTCTAATTCAACACAGGTGAATAAGACGAAGGTTGGAGTTTTCAGCAGCAGTAACGAAAGTAGTCAAGAAACAGGCGAAAGAAAGGTTCCAATGGCATAAAACTATGCTATTGATGGTTTAGCGTTTTATACGACTATTTGGACATGTAAACAAACAGTATTCAATAAAGCAAATGAGATGAGCGATGTCTTATTTGCTTTTGAGGTGACACATGAAAAGACGTAAAAGCTCAGAAGAAGATGAACGCGGTTACTACTGGATGGATACATACGGCGACATGGTAACCTTGCTCTTATGCTTTTTTGTCCTTATATATTCATTTTCCTCATTAGATGCGGAAAAGTTCCAGCAGCTTATCGGAGCATTTACCGGTAATTACGTATCATATAGAGATATTCCCATGCTTGACGAAGTTGAAGCAAGGGAAAATCCTATTGGAAATATTGATCCGATGGTTAATTATAATAACCGTGATGATATTGACATTGAGCCTGAGGAAACAAGCGAAAATGGTGGAATTGACATCATTGACGAGGAGAGTGAAGAAGACGTCGCTTTCGATGAGCTATATTCAAATATAAAGAAATATATAAGCGATTTAGACCTCGAAGATAAAGTGAGCGTTATCCGCAGTGAACGGACAATCCTTCTTCGTTTTAACGAAGTAGCTCTTTTCAATTCAGGTAAAGCTGATATACTCCCGGATAGTGTCGATATAATTAAAAATATCACTCGAATCATCAATTGGAATATTAAATATGTGAAAATGGTCTGTATTGAAGGCCATACGGACAACGTACCGATGACATCAAAAGAATTCCTTGACAACTGGGATCTTTCTACAAGAAGAGCGACGAATACTCTTCGTTTAATGCTTGAAACAGGTTTGATAGAACCTGAAAAGCTGTCGGCAATCGGCTATGGCGAATACAGGCCAATCGATACAAACGATACACCTGAAGGACGCGCAAATAACAGACGGGTCGATATTATTCTTGAGAAAATAGACACAGAAGATAGCAAAGGGAAATAATAATGAAAACAAAAAGTAGATCTGTTTTTACGGTTATTTTGACTTTACTGCTCGTCGCAGGCGCAGTAGCATATTATTTCTTTATATATAAAAATGATGGGAATAATGTTGAAGAAGGAAATTATTACTACGCAATTGATGATTTTTTCGTAACGAATGTAAAAGATAGCTCTAAGTTGTTTAAAACTTCAGTTATCCTCGTTGTGGATAGAGGTGGCCTTGATGAATATTTAGATAAAAACGAATTTATAATTCGAGACACTATTTTATTTATCCTAAGGGGACTTACTGAAAACGACATAAAGAGCTTAACAATTCAAGACGAGCTAAGAGAAACGATACCTGAAGCGCTTAACAAGGCTCTCGGAACTAAATATGTAGTATCGGTGTATTTTGGCGATTTTGTGATGCAATGACACCGATTCATACGATCATGCAACAAATACCTTGGTGTAAAGAAGGTGATCATATTGAATGAAGTGTTATCGCAGGCAGAAATAGACCAACTATTAAAAGAAATAGTTTCGGGAAACGAAAAAGTTGATACCGAGAAAAAAGGTAACAACATTAAGCGGTATGATTTTAAGACTGCGAATAAGTTCACAAAAGAACAAATACGTGCAATAAATACAATATACAGAAATTTCGGGTATTCGCTTTCAAACTATCTTGTCGGAATGTTAAGAGCAGCGTGCGATACGGAAGTACTTTCAATTGAAGAAATGTCCTTTAATGAGTTTAACAACTCCGTTCCAACACCTGCTGTGATTGCAATAGTAAACTCAACAACTCTTCCGAGTTCGATTATAATACAGCTTTCAAAAGAAATTTCATATTCCATCATAAATCGGGTTCTCGGAGGTACACGGGAGGTAGAATCTGAGGGAAGGCAGTTTACCGAGATAGAGCTTGCCATTATAGAGCGGGTTGTTCGTCAGATACTTAAGATTCATGATGATTCTTGGAGTAAAATGTTTGAGTTTAAATCGACTCTTGAGAGAATTGAGACGAGTATGCAATTTGCTCAGATTGTCGATTTAAACGAAGCTGTCCTTATGGTGACGCTTAATATAAATATCAATAACGAAAGCGGAATAATAGGCTTATGCCTTCCTCACCAAGCCTTAGAACCTTTTATAAAATCAATAAGGTCAAGGTTCGTTTACTCAGGCAGAATGCCTAAAAGGCAACCGACACAATCGGACAGCATTATAAATTCGATTAAAAGCTCTGATATATTGGTCAGTTGCGAGTTTAACACAACAGAAGCAACTACGCGCGATATATTGAGCCTTAGTGTTGGAGATGTTATTATGCTTCAGCACAAAATCAACGAACCACTTATATTAAAATGTCAACAAATACCCAAATATTACGCCTCGGTCGGTACTGTTAAAAACCACTTGGCGGTTAAAATTATAGATAAAATAACAGGAGAAGAAGATATTGATTGATATGCCTAAGGTAAAAGGCGATGCCAGAGCAGATATAAAGAATAACGCCGATGTTAAGGAGAATAGCATGAACGGTCAGGATCAAACAATGACCGACAAGTGGGAGGAAAACATCAGTGATTATTTTTCCTCAAAAGAAGTAGATGCTCTTGGAGAAATCGGAAACATTTGCATAGGTAATTCGGCGACAACAATGTATGCCCTTATCGGGCACAAAGTAACTATAACAACACCTAATGTTAAGGTAGTAAAAGCAAACCGCTTATTTGAACCTTATAATGACAAATTTATGGTAGTCAATGTAGAATTTATTTCAGGGGTTCGCGGGAAAAACCTATTATTAGTAAGAGATTATGATGCTGCGCTTATAACTGACCTATTGATGGGCGGTGAAGGTAAAATCGATGAAAATAATGTTGTGCTCGATGAGCTTCAGTTCAGCGCAATGAGCGAAGTCATGAATCAAATGATGGGTACAGCCGCCACCACGATGTCAAGTATGGTTGGATTAACAATAAACATTTCTCCACCGTACGTGACAAAGATTGATTACGATGAGGATGTATCAAAGCTTCTTGATGGAGCTTCACACCTTGTCTTAATCAGCTTCGATATGAAAATCGAAGGTTTACTTGACAGTAAGCTCCTTCAGGTAATGACAATCGATATGGCAAAGACACTAATAAATACTTTAACGAGCATTGGTGATGACATGAAAAACGATAATGACGATAGCAAGAAAGTTGAACCGCGCTCTGTGAACGCCACTAAAAAGGAAGACACAAGTGGAGATGCTCGTGCGACTAATCAAAGGCGTCCAGTTAAAGCAATAAAGAAACCGGAATTCGAGAGCTTTGATGATACTGATGATATGTTGGATGATGCCATGGATTCAAAGAACGCAAAGAACACTGAGCTCGCGAACTTTAACCTCATCAATGATATACCGCTGCAAGTAACTGTTGAGCTTGGCAAGACGAAGAAAAACTTGAATGATGTGCTGAATTTCACAACAGGCTCGATCATTGTCCTTGACAAACAAGCAGGAGATTTAGTTGAGGTTATTGTCAACGGCAAAAAGATAGCGCGTGGCGAAGTAGTTGTAGTTGACGAAAATTATGGCGTCAGAATAACAGAGTTGATAAAGGGATAAAAACACTCGTGCGATACATATTTTAAAGCCGCAGTGTGCGTTAATGAGGTAAAAAACAGCGGACAAGTACGGCATCTTAAAGGTTCAGCTTCACGACATATATATTGAATCAATAAAGTCAGCGAATGAACTTTTATGAAGTAGTGCTGTTCTGTTTCATTAAAACCAGGAGGTTACATAATATGTGGGACAATCTGTTTTCCTCGGTGGATATGCTAAAAAAGGGTCTCGATGTAACATGGTTGAGAAATGAAGTCATAGCAAACAATATTGCAAATGTAGATACCCCTGGGTTTAAAGCATCTGAAGTTGAGTTTGAGGATTATATGAAAGAGGCTCTTAAAGCCGACGACGGCAGCAAGTTAGAGCTTCGCAAAACGAATAGCCGTCACTTGGACGGAAGCAGCGGCACCAAAGACATACTTGATGTTGAGCCGAAAGTAGTGCAAAAAGAATCGACTTCTATGAGATATGATGACAATAATGTTGACATTGAAACTGAGATGGTGGCGCTTGCGAAAAACCAGATTGAGTATTATGCGCTTGTGAATAAGATAAATTCAGAATTCACAAAGTTGAATACCGCAATCAATATAAAATAACAAAATAAACAAAAGCAAAATAATCAGGAGGTATCGCAATGGGCTTTCTTAGTGGCATGGACATAAGTGCATCCGCCCTGACGGCACAAAGGCTTAGGATGGATGTAATTGCAGAAAATATAGCAAACGCTGATACCACAAGAACTGAAGATGGCGGACCGTACAGACGTAAGTATGTAGTCTTTGGTGAGCAAGGGAATACATTTTCGGATATTATTAAAGGCCGCACAAACGATGTAGTTGGCGGCGTCAAGGTTCTTGAGATTGGTGAAGACGACACAGATTTTAAGCTCGTTTATGATCCGAAGCATCCGGATGCAAACGAGGAAGGATATGTCGAATATCCGAATGTCGACACCCTTCAGGAAATGGTGGACATGATCTCCGCATACCGCTCATACGAAGCCAACGTAACAGCCTTCAACGCTTATAAGGAAATGGCTGTAAAAGCACTTGAGATTGGCGAATAACTTTGGCTTCAAAACGTCCGCGACCTATACAATCAGATAACCGGAGGAACGAAAAATGCCCGATATTGACACTTCTTTAGTTAATAGCATAGGGAATATATACAGTGCTACGAAAGAGTTGCTTAGGACACAAACAGGGGCGGAGCAGGGAGAGTCAAATTTCGCCGATGTATTGTCAAAGGCGATGTCACTGGCAGAGGAAGCAAATAAGGAGAATAATTTGCTATCCCTTGATTTTCTCAGCGGAAATCTTGATGATTTGTCAACGGCTATGATTGCCTCTGAGAAAGCCGAAATTGCGCTTAGTCTGACGGTTGCGATACGCAACAAAGCAATCGAAGCATACAAAGATATAATGAGCATGCAGGTATAAGGCGGCGCTCAATGACTTTTTGGGATTATTTTAAAGTAATACTTGCCATCGCTGCTGTTATCGCATCAGCATTTTACTTACCGCGGCTTGCGTTGAAAAGCAGGGGGCGGGTATTCGGTAATCAGAAAAGCCCGATGAAGCTGATTGGAACTCTTCCTTTGGCAAAAGATAAGGCTGTTGTACTGATTGAGGTTGGCGAATACATATACCTTCTCGGAGTCGGCAGTCAAAATATCGAGAAGCTTGATAAGATGAGAGTTGAAGAGTTAAATCTTAAAACTGATAGTGACGAGACGAGCAATCATCCCACCGACAACGGCTCAGGGTTCGTGAAGGAGCTTTTATCGAGGCTGGGGCGGAAGGAATTATGACCATATTCACGACTAAGAATGAAAAATTGGCGGAAGAACAGTCTTTTGAAGTAAAGCATGCTAAAAACAAAAAGAACAGAAACGCAAAAAAGTCGATTTTGCGGTTTCTGCCGTTTTTCATAACGACTCTCATAATAATATCTCTTATTATGGCGTTATCCGTCCACGCATCTGCCCTGACGCTTGAGGAAACGCTTGACTCGCTTCTCGGAGAAGAGTCGCAGGCACTGAAAATCATCATTTTACTCACGCTTATTACGCTGTTGCCGACGCTTCTCATAATGCTCACGGGCTTTACGAGAATTGTTATCGTTTTATCGATGATTCGCAACGCAATAGGGCTTCAAAACATGCCTCCAAACTCTGTAATCATAGGGCTTTCTCTCTTTATAACGTTTTTCGTTATGAGCCCTGCTTTATCCCAGATTAATGAGGAAGCGTACAAGCCTTATTCCGAAGGAGAAATTGAGTTTGAAGAGTTTGCTGACAAGGCGATGGAGCCGCTTCGCGACTTTATGCTAAGGCAAACATATAAAACCGACCTTAATTTCTTCACCGATTTAGCTGGGATTGAAGAAACAGACAATCTTGATGATATTCCGGATAGAGTTGTTATCGTGTCTTTTATGACGAGCGAGCTTAAGCACGCGTTCGCCATAGGATTTTTTCTTTACATACCATTTATCGTTATAGATATGATTGTAGCGAGCACGCTTATGTCTATGGGTATGCTGATGTTGCCGCCGGCAATGATATCAATGCCGTTTAAGATTCTTCTCTTTATATTAGTCGATGGCTGGCAGCTTACTATCGGCACGCTTATCACAAGTTTTGGTGCGTAGACTAAGCAGTAGCTTGTCCGGCTGTATGTAACTCATAGTATGAGCATAATATTCGTTTAAAATGTGCGGCGCCGTTTATAAAAAAAGGCTAAAAATACGACGGAGGACATGAAAGGTAAATATGCTATCACAAACTGAAATATTAACAATAATACGAAATGCTGTATATGTTGTGCTGATGTCCTCGCTGCCGATGCTTGGCGTCGCACTTGTCATTGGTGTTCTTATTTCAATTTTTCAAGCGACGACACAGATTAACGAGCAGACGCTTGCCTTTGCACCAAAGATTATAGGTATACTACTGTCGCTTCTTATTTTTGGTGGCTGGATTATAAGCAATCTGACAGATTTTACGACCGATTTATACTCGTCGATAAATGCAATGCTGAGGTAGTGCAATGGCGGATGCTTCTGTCATAAGCGATCACATCGACTACGTCTTTCTGCTTTTCCTGAGGGTGAGCGGGCTACTTATCGGAAGCCCGATATTCGGAAGAAATAATGTGCCGTCAATATTTAAAATCGGCCTTTGCATAATGCTTTCATCCGTATTTGTGATGAGCATACCGGCGCCGGATGTATACCCGACATACGAAAACCTTTTCATGTATTTTCTTGTATGTATCCGCGAGATTCTCTTTGGCGTAGCGATGGGATATGTGCTAACAACAATGTTCAGCCTTGCACTGACATCCGGCAGCATTATTGATTATCAGATTGGTTTTTCAATGGCGAGTGTATATGACCCTCAATTCAATACACAAACACCAATTACGGGCAGTCTTTTAAATATAATACTGCTCCTTGTGTTTTTTTCATACGACGGTCACCTCAAACTGATTGAGATAGTATATAAAACGTTTGAAACAGTTCCCGTCGGAGCCGCAACCGCTCCGAAAGAAATTCTTTTATGTGCTGCCGAGACAATGTCAAGTTCATTTGTGCTTGCCGTTATGGTTGCCATGCCGATTATTGCTGCAGGTATGATAGTTGAAGTTGCAATGGGTATTATTATAAGAACGGTTCCACAGATGAACGTATTTGTTGTCGGAATACCGATGAAACTTCTCATCGGAATTCTCATGCTTATGTTAAGTATTGCAGGCTTTGTTGGTTTTACAAAAACTATATATTCGAAAGCGTTTGATTATGTTGGTGAAATGTTCGATTATCTTACGGGAACGAAATAATAGATAATGGCGCAAAAGGGAAGTAGTGAAAAAACAGAAAAAGCGTCTCCTAAGAAAAGGCGAGACGCAAGAGAACGAGGAGAGGTACATAAAAGTATCGACCTTGTATCGGCCATTATGCTGTTTATAATGTTCGGCGCACTCAGACTCGGTTTTAATGATTTTATGGAGTTCTTGCAGACCTTTGTTCATGACCGGTTGTCGGGTGGTGTAGCTGAAAAAGCTGCGAACATAACAGCACGATCCGTAATGGTTGATTATCAAAACATTTTAATGACGGTTTTGCCCTCCATTATTCCGATAATGGCAACGGGATTCGTTTGTGGGATACTTGCTCATGTTCTTCAGACAGGCCCGCTTTTCGTTACGGCAAAACTGAAGCCGGATTTCAGCAGGATCAACCCGATTAACGGGTTTCAAAGGTTGTTTTCACCTACTATCTTAGTCGAGCTTGCAAAATCCATTATAAAAGTTGCAGTACTTGTCTATGTTATTTATAAATATGTAAAGGCTTACATTCCTGATTTTATCAGGATGATATACACAAGCCCCCCAAAGGCTTTTTCCTATTTAATGACGTCATGTTTTTCAATGGCGATTACAATTGCCCTTATCCTGATAAGTCTTTCACTGTTAGATGCCCTTTATCAGTGGTGGAAATTTGAAAAAGATCTGATGATGACAAAGCAGGAAGTAAAAGAAGAGTATAAGCAGACTGAAGGCGATCCTCAGATAAAGGGCAAGATAAAGCAAAAGCAGCGCAGAATGAGCATGATGCGCATGATGAGGGACTTACGCGAGGCAACGGTTGTTGTTACAAACCCGGATCACTATGCTGTTGCACTCAGGTATAAGGAAAATATCGATAAAGCTCCTGTTGTCGTCGCGAAAGGTCAGGATTATCTTGCACTTAAAATAAAGGAAAAAGCTAAAAAATATAATATAGCAATCGTTGAAAACAAGCCGGTTGCCCGTGCTCTTTATTATTCATGTCCGATAGGCAGTGAAATACCGCCTGAGATGTATCAGGCAATCGCAGATATATTAATTTATGTTTATAAGACTACAAATAAAAGATAAGCATAAAGGTTCGTTTTAATGAAAAGATCCGACATAATCGTCTCGGGTATAATACTTGGCATAGTATTAATAATAATAATCCCGATACCTACGTGGCTTCTTGACGCACTTTTAATAATCAATATAACAGCATCGCTATTTGTAATGCTGACGACTCTTTTCATAAAAAATGCACTGGAGTTTTCAGTCTTGCCGACGCTTTTGCTGTTAACAACGCTTTTCAGGCTTGCACTGAACTTATCGTCAACAAAGCTTATTCTAAGCAATGGCGGCGACGCTGGTGCGGTAATCGCCACATTCGGCTCCTTTGTTATAAGCGGAAACATTGTTGTAGGTATCATTGTATTTATCATCATTATTGCAATTCAGTTCGTTGTCATAACGAAAGGTGCCGAGCGTGTTTCGGAGGTTGCTGCCCGCTTTACACTTGACGCTATGCCCGGAAAGCAAATGGCAATAGACGCCGACCTAAACACGGGCGTGATTGATGAAGCTACTGCGAGAAAGCGCAGGGAAGACATACAGCGGGAAGCTGATTTTTACGGCGCTATGGACGGTGCCAGTAAATTTATCAAAGGTGACGCTATACTTTCGATTATTATTACCGTCGTAAACATCGTCGGCGGGCTTGTAGTCGGAATGACGATGGAGGGAATGGGTTTTAACGAAGCCGCAGTTATATATACGATAGCAACTGTCGGTGACGGCATCGTCAGCCAGATTCCCGCACTTTTAATATCAACAGCAGCAGGTATCGTCGTCACAAGATCAGCATCTGAGGGCAGCTTTGGTTCGGATTTGTCAAAACAGCTTATATCGAATCCGAACTCAATGATTATATGCGGCGCTGTTCTTGTCCTCCTTTGCTTTATACCCGGGTTTCCGAAGCTTCAGATTATTTTAATAGCAGCCGTTCTTTTACTGGTTGGGTATCTCCAGTTGCGCGCGCAGGCACAACCAGAAAAGGTACCGGTCGAAGCTGATATAGCCGAAAAGAGCGCAGAGGAAAAGCGTAAGCCTGAAAATGTACTCAATCTCATTCAGGTTGAGCAGATTGAGTTTGAGTTCGGTTATGGCATCGTTCCGCTTGTTGATAAGAGCTTGGGCGGAGATTTGCTTGACCGTGTCATTATGATCCGAAGACAGTGTGCAATTGATCTTGGGATTATAATACCGTCAATCAGAATGAGGGATAATGTCAGGCTTGGCCCGAACGAGTATAGGATTTTAATTAAAGGAACCGAGGTCGCAAAAGGCGAGGTCATGCCGGATCATTATCTCGCCATAAATACGGACGGTGTCGATGAAACAATAACCGGAATTGAAACAACCGAGCCGACATTCGGATTGCCTGCACTCTGGATAACAAAGAAGCAAAGAGAGCGCGCAGAACTTCTCGGCTACACGACGATTGATCCGCTGTCTGTTATTACTACTCATCTGATGGAAGTAATCAAGCAGCACAGCAGCGAGCTTATTGACCGTCAGCAGGTCAAGATGCTTATTGATAATCTTGCGCAACAGCAGCCAACGCTTGTTGAAGAAGTTGTGCCGAAGATGTTTACATACGGTGACATTCAGAAGGTTCTTGTCAGACTTCTTCGCGAAAATGTGCCGATTAAAGACATGGCAACAATAGTTGAAACTCTTGCTGATTATGGCACAACGACTAAGAATCCGGACGATTTAACCGAGTATGTAAGACAAAATCTAAGCAGGGTAATAACGCAAAGGTTCCTTTCGGGTGATGATGTGCTCGTCGTAGCCCTTGACTCAAAGGTTGAGCAAATTATCCTTGAAAAAACAAAGCGGCTTGATACAGGAACAGTTACAATACTTGAGCCAGCCCAGATTCAGGGAATTTATAAGAGCACAAAAGAGATAATTGATAAAGCCTCAACACAAGGAAAACGAGTCGTTGTGATAACAGCACCCGTTACAAGACCAAGATTTAAGAAAATAATTGAGCAAGTAGCCCCCGGGCTTACGGTATTGTCATATGCCGAGGTTGAGCCGACAAAACAGCTTCAGATTGAAAGCATTATAAAACTACCATAACAAAAACAGCTTATTAAGGTTACGTAGAAAGAACCTTGTATGTGTTGGTAGAGAAGGTTTAGTGAAATGCAAGAGAGTAAAGAAAAGCAAGATAATAACGGCACCCTTAGCAATCCCGACAATATAAAGAATACCGACAATATTGACAGTGACAAAGATAAAAACGATAATATCGAGGCACTTTGGGATAAGTATTTCGCCACAGGTGACGAAAAGATTAAAAGCGAAATTATCTCGCATTATCTTTACATAGTCAATATTGTAGTTAAGCGCATGATGCCATATTATCGGGATTACAGCGAAAGGGACGAGCTTATTAATTGCGGTGTACTTGGGCTTGTAGACGCAGTTAATAAATACGACAGGTCGTTTGGCGTTAAATTCCAGACTTATGCGACATCCCGTATCAGGGGTGAAATAATTGATTATATGCGCAAACAAGACTGGGCGCCGACAAGCCTGCGCAAAAAAATAAACATCATACAGGAAGCATACGAGGTACTTGAAGCAAAGTATAACAGAAAGCCGACGGATGAAGAAATTTCGAAATACCTGGGGATAAAAAAATCTTCAGTTCAGAAAGTTCTTCAGAAGTCGCATATGTTCAACCTCGTATCATTCGAGTCGATAATATTTGAAAAGAACACAGATGAATCTGAAAGCTCAATGTCTGAAGATCCATATCAGCGTCTTGAGGATGCGGTAATCTATGATGCGCTGAAAAAAGTTGTCTCTGAGCTTTCAGAGCGGGATAAAATGCTCATAACGCTTCACTATTATGAAGGTCTGCCACTAAAAAACATAGCTGATATCCTTGGAGTATCAGAATCAAGGGTATCCCAGCTACATTCGAGAATTTTACTTGACATGAAAATGGCTTTAAAAAAGATAACCGGATAGTTTTTGTTGTAAACAAAATGTAAAATAATAATAATACCGTTCTTTACCTGTTAATTTAAAGAAAAAACTATCGATAAAAAACACGAAGGGAACCATTTCGTGTTGCATCGAGATGTATAATTTAGAAGCGTATATGGAGGGAATGTATGGTCAGGGGATTATACACGGCTGCCACGGGAATGATGGTTCAACGGAACAAGATGGACGTGTTGACAAACAATCTTGTCAACGCGGAGACGACCGGCTTCAAAAAAGATACGCTTGTAACAACGACATTCAACGAGGAAATTGTAAAAAGAATAAACGATCCGAGTGTAAATGTTTATGGTGGCGTAGATGTTGGTCCATACAGCTACGGTACACATGTTGATGAAGTTGTAACAGATTTTTCAGATGGTATGTTTGAGGATACCGGTGTTTCAACGGATCTTGCGATTTCAGGCGATGGTTTTTTTGTAATTGAAACAGATGAAGGCATCCGCTATACGAGGTCAGGCAATTTTTCAATCGACGGTAATGGCTATCTTGTCACCGCTGATGGACATTACGTCCTCGGGACAGGGGGGCGAATCAATATTGGCACGACCGAATTTAACGTTTTAACAAATGGTGTTATAAATGTCGATGGGCGCTATGTAGGAAGATTGCGCATTGAAACTTTTGAAGATAAAGGTATGCTGCGCAAAGAGGGAAATAACCTTTATTATGCTTACGGCGGAGCTGCTATCCCTGCAAATGACGCTATCGTACGTCAGGGTGTGCAGGAGCTTTCAAATGTAAATGTTATTAGTGAAATTACCGATATGATAACGGTTTACCGTAAGTACGAGGCAAGTCAAAAGATTGTCAGCATAACAGATGAGTCGCTTGGCCTTGCCACAAAGCTCGGAAGCATAGGAGGTTGATGTTATCATGCAAGCTATACATACAGCGGCACTTGGCATGAAGACCCAACAGACAAGGATTGATAACATCGCAAATAATATTGCTAATATCAATACAACGGGCTTCAAATCCTCGGCTGTTAATTTTAAAGATGCTTTATATACCCTGATCGACAATCCCGACGGCACTGACAGCGAAGCTGCTAATCTTCTTCGCGGAAGCGGTGTCCTTACGGCTTCCATATCGACTGATTTTCGTGATGGTTCTCTTGATTTCACAGGCCAGAAGTTGGATTTTGCAATAAGGGGCAACGGGTTCTTTATGCTTGTCAGTCCGAACGGCGAGCGCTATTATACAAGAAACGGAAACTTCGCGATATCGCATGAGGGGCAATATAATTATCTTGTAACAAGCGATGGCTATTATGTCTTAAATAGAAACGGGGAGCGAATCAATCTCCCAGGTGACATCTCCTCAATCAACATGACAGAAGATGGCGTATTATATAACGAGAATGGCTGGACATCATCTCTTGGAATTGTATCTTTCACAAATCCAGACGGGCTCATGTCTGCGGGAGGATCACGTTATCAGGTAACAGAGGTATCAGGTGAAGCTACACCCGCAGAAGAATACAGTGTAATGCAAGGCGCTCTTGAAAATTCAAACGTAGACCTTGCAAATGAGCTAACACTTTTAATGCGCACGCAGAGGGCATATTCATTCGCAAGTAATGCTCTGCGTACAGCCGACAGTATGGAAGGATTGGCAAACAATATTCACTAAACAGATGTGAGCCTCAGTAATATTATTAAGGAGGCGACAATATGCCTTTAAAAAAGTGTAAGTATTGCGGCAATATTTATAGCTCATCAACAAACTCCAGTGTTTGTCCAAACTGTATTGATATGGTGGATGATGCTTATACGAAGGTTAGATCATATCTGTACAGTGATCCGGAAAAGAAAGATTTTGAATCCATCATTGAAAATACCGGAGTTACAGAAAAAGCGTTAAATTATCTGATAGACGAGGGATGGGTCGTCATCGACGACAGCAAATCCGATAGCGGGAAAAAATGTGCTACATGCGGAGCTGCAATATCAGAAGGCATGTTGTGCAAAAAATGTATGTCAAAGTTATCCGGTATTTTCAAACAACAAAATAAATCAAGTAGCACAGACAGTAAAACTGAAAAAGAAAAAACTAAATCATATGGTGGTGCACTACCACTTGAACATTGGAAAAAAGATGATAATTAAAGCATTAATATAACTGAGGTTGAATATCGTGAAGATTAATGGTGTAAATCATACTGAAATAATATCAAAATACATGAACACAGTAAACGGAAACACACCGAAGGTTAATTATACCTCTCGTGTTTCCGATAGTCTTGAACTATCCGATGATGCGAAAAAGCTTTCTTCATACATGAGGGCAGCAAAAGAAATGCTTGAAAAATCAGAACATGAAGATGAAATTAATGCTGCTAAAATTATGGAGAAAATCAAAAGTAACGACTACTCGATACCTGATGATAAAATTATAGAGGCAATTATCAGCGGACTTATAAAAGGTAACTGAGTTGGAGAATGAAAAAATGGAACCGAGGGAAGCCTCTATTGAGCTTTTAAATAATTTAGAGCGTGCGAGGGATATTGTTATAAAGCTGACGGATGTCGCTTTTCAAAAAGAAAAAATTCTAAAAAAGGACGATATCACAGCTCTCAACGATCTCGTACAAAACGAAGAAGAAATAATTGCGGAACTTCGGGTAAATGAAGAGGCGAGGAAGCAAATAGTAGCTTCTTTAATGTCTGATACCGGGGCTAAAACTGATGATGTGAAGCTATCAGACATAATCGAGTGTGTAAAAAGCCCTGATATAAAAGCACGGTTATCTGACATAAGCTCAAAACTCAACGAAGAAACTGAAAAACTTATGTCACAAAACGAAATAAACCGTGCTTTAATCAATAGCAAGATTGAATACACAAATTTCATGATAAATTTGATGTATATGGCCGGCAAAGAAGAAGGGTTTAATTCATATGACCCGCAGGGGAACAAGCAAGGGGAAAACGAAAGTACGAGCTTGCTTGATTATAAAGTCTGACGATAAAATTACGATAAATTATACGAGTATAAATAATTTATAGCTGTTTTACAGTTTAGATATATTGAAGATTTGCGGAGGGTGAAATGGCATCAACATTCGGAAGCCTTGAAATAGCAAAATCCGGCCTTTCCGTAGCGATGGCCAATTTAAAGTTAACGGGACATAATATAGCAAACGCTAATACAGTCGGATATACACGTCAAAGACTCATAACCTCCGCCATTGAACCGACTGAAGGCAGATATTTACTCAGCCAAGTCACGGCAGATAAAACAGGGCGTGGCGTTGCTATTATTGATACACAGCAAATCCGGAATCTGTACCTTGACAACCAGTACAGAGACCTTAACATGGATTATAATTACAGCGAATACAGGACAAATGCACTCACATATCTCGAGGGGCTTTTTAATTCCGAGCTGAAAGAAGGTCAGGGAATCACAGGTTCCCTTGAAAGCTTCTATCAATCACTGAAGGATTTTGCCAACAATACGACAAGTGAAGAGTATAGAACATCAGTTCAGCAAGCAGCGGTGAGTTTAACTGAAAACTTCAAAGTGCTGTACGATGAAATGATAGATCTTTGGGATGACCAGAATTACAGCATAAAGACAAACGCCGATTTAATAAACTCGACCGCTGAGCAGATTGCAAGGCTCAATGGAGCTATTGCAGAGTACGAAAGAAGCGGTTATACGGCAAACGACCTCCGTGACCAAAGAAACCTGCTTCTTGATAAGCTGTCCGGATATGTTAATATGACATATGAAATAAGCGATGTCAACAAAAGCATGATTGATGTCAAGATTGGCGGAGTTGACCTTGTAGTCGGGACAAGCTTTAATAAGATAGAGGTTACATCACCGTCATCACATAAAACTGAAATTGATGCTATAACAAAGCAAATTGCAGATATAAATGCAGAAATTTTAGCAGGGAATATAACCTTTCTTGAGGGAAAGGATCAAATCGACGCACTTATAGCTGACCTTTCGAATTATATTGACGTTGAGCTTACGGCAAATCCGGAGAATGGTGATTTATATGATGTTACATTTAACGGAGTTGCGCTCGTTTATGGCAGCTCAAGTATGGAAATCGAAGATGCTGTTGAGCCCAATGTAATCGCACGATCCATGTACTACCGCAACTATCTCACCCTTGACGGGGTTGATCTCTGTATCGAAAACGGTACTGTAAAAAGCGGTGAGCTTTATAGCCACATGGAAATGGTGATTTCTGATGGGTCCGGTAAAACGTCGGGCGAGGGAATACCTTATTACATTGATAGATTAAACGAACTTGCACGTCTTATAGCTCAGACGATAAACGATATACACGCGACCGGTTATACATATCCGACAGACGGGCAGAGCAGCGTAACAGGAGTGGACTTTTTCAATGTTCCGCTTGATATAAACGGCAATCGCGACTATTCAAGAATTACTGCGGGTAATTTCAGATTAAGCGACAGCATTTTTGAGAGTGTGTGGAATATCGCCGGTTCTTCCGATGAAATATCAGAGGACAATACGTTCAGCGGAAACTCAAGAATAGCCGAAAGGCTGCGCGATTCATTCTCTGACGGCAAGTATTACGGCTCACTCAACTCTCTTGTGTCAACGCTTGCTATTTCGCTTAAAACAAGCAAAAGCATATGTGAAACTAAGCACTCGCTTCTTGACAGCATTGATACACAGAGAATGTCAATATCAGGTGTATCGATTGACGAGGAAGCAACAAACCTTATCGTATATCAACAGTCATACAATGCCTGCTCAAGAGTAATAAACGCTCTTGACGAAATGCTTGATATACTCATAAGAAACACCGGCATTGTCGGCAGATAAAATAAATCTGTTATATACTTGACGATAGCCTTACTACTATTATCTGGGCGGTAGTTTTGAGATTTCTTCTATATTGGTATTAAAGGGGGAAACTGTTTTGAGAATAACTAATGCGATGATGGTAAATCAATTTCTGAATGGCATGTATGAAAGCCTAAACAGAGTGAATAAATACCAGAATCAAGTTAATACAACAAAGCGTATTACTAATATATCGGAAGATCCTCAAGCTACCGTAACTGCACTGAGAGCAAGAAATAAACTATCAGGTTTAAAGATTTATCAAGACAATATTAATACAGCGAAAAGCTATCTGAAGGAAGCTGAAGCTGCTGCGAAAAATATAAACAGTATTCTTCAGACAACTTATGAGAAGGTAATAGAAGCAACCGGTATTGGTAAAAATGAAGAAGACTTGTCGATAATAGCGGACGAGCTGAAAACTCTGCAACAGGAGCTCGTTTCAATCGGCAATACTACAATAGGCACGACATATCTTTTCGGTGGCTTCAATTTTACCGGTACAAAAGACAATACTGGCGCAGTTAAACCTCCGTTCAACGTAGATCCGGCTACAGGTCACTTAATATACAACAATATCGACCTGACACAGATTGCATGTTTTGATGATTACAATGCAAACGCCGATTCTATGGCAAAATTCGCGGATGATATAAAACAATGTATTATTGAAATTGCCGATGTATCATCTCACGAATATGCAAGAGATACGATATGCGCTAAAGCTCTGAACGCTGTCCGCGGAATTATCTATTCAGCAAATGCTGCACTAAAAGGCACAGAGCGGTTTGGCTTAGACACTGGAGCGAGTGATGGCTATAAGAAGCTCTATGATTTTGTAAGCTCGCTTTCGGAATTGTCAGATCAGTTAAGCGATGAAATATCGCTGAGACTTGCGGGAGATTATATTTTAGACACTGACCCTTCGATTAAACGCACGGAAACCGGTGAAATTGATTACGAATACTATAAAGAAAGACATATTTCTGTCTTAACTGAAGGAGAATTAAATAACCGCTTTAATTTAGATGATGCAAAAGCAATTTTAGCATCCATCGGTGAGCTGCTTGACAACTCCGATGCTACAGTCGGTCTTGATTACAGCATGGATGATGCTGTAAATGAGCTCAGGGGCGAAATGGAATCCATTCTAACAGCCACTAATGCTCTCACTAATTTAGATATAGAAGCAGATAATAAATGTGCTATTCAAATAGGCAAGAATAATTCAGTCGATTTTATGTTTACCGGTCTCGACCTTCTTGGTTCCGGTAAGGATAATCTTTATTACATACTTGATAAATGCATATCAATGCTGAAATCAAACGATGTCAGCGGACTTTCAAAATACATTTCCGAAATTCAAGATGCTCAAAGCTCTATTTTAAGCTTCCAAACGGTCATTGGCGCATCAATTAATCGCATGGATCTAATTACAACACGGTATGATTCGAGCGATTATAACTACTTGGAGATGCTGTCGAATGCTATTGACGCCGATATGGCACAGTCAATAATGCAGCTTACCACAGCACTCACAGTGTACAATTCTGCTCTTGCTGCAGGAGCCGAGATAGTTCAAACATCATTACTTGATTTTTTGAATTAGTGAACCTTAAAAACGGAGCTTGATATGAGAGTATTAAGACTTCAGATCGAACAACAAATGGCCAGAATAGGCGTAGAGTCTCAAAATGCGCGTTTGAAAATCGATATGAAGTTCCGAAAAATGAATGTTGAGCGCTCTCAAATCAGAATGACCGTTGATAAAGAAGATGGAAAAGTAGAGCTTGACATGAAAAAGTTTTTCGATAATATCGGTTTGAAGTCTGCTCGAACATTAACTTCTGAAGGAGTGTCAGCCGCAAAGTCAAAAGCAAGTGCCGGTATTCGCGAAATAGCAAATAACGCAAAGTTTATGAGGGCATTGCCTTACGTCGGCAATAGGATCGGACAGCTTTACAGAAGTAAAATTCTCGAAAAATATACACCTAATTTCAATATCGCTGTTCCGGATGATGATATAAAAATGCATGGCGATCCAGGTGATATAAAAATAAACTGGTATTTAAACGATATAAAAATTACCTGGGACGAGATGCAGCTTCCGACCATCAAAGTCGAGCCTAAAATGTCGATTGACATTTATATGGCTCAGAAACCTTCAATAGAATATACTGTCGTGGAAGAATACATACCCCCCGAAGAAACTGGCGCAACCCTGGACATACAACTCTAATCTGAAAATAACGGTGATTTAGCGATGGACATTCAAACAGCACATTTCGGTGTGGTCGAGATTGACGACAAAAAGATAATTAACTTTGAAAATGGCTTGCCGGGCCTCGAGGAAAATAAACGCTTCGTTTTGCTAGCAAGTGAAGAAAGCAAGCCTATATGCTGGCTTCAATCGCTTGATCATACGGAGATATCGCTGCCGGTTATAGATCCGTTTAAAATATACTCCGATTACTCTTTCGATATATCCCAAGAGGACATAAACGCTCTTGAAATTGAGCAGATTAAGGATATCTATGTACTAAACGTACTTCGTATTCCGAAATCGCTTGAATCAATGACCATAAACCTTTTAGCTCCGATTATTATTAACGTAAGAAACAGCAAGGCTCGTCAGATAATCTTGGATGATAAGAAATACGGCGTACGTGTACCGGTCATAGAGCTTTTACGTAAGACGATGTCAGAGGATGGTTAAATTTTATGCTTGTACTTACAAGAAAACAAAATGAGGGGATAATAATCGGTGATGACATCGTTGTAACCGTCTTAAATATCGAAAAGGATAAAATACGCCTGGGAATACAAGCGCCACGAAGCATAAGAGTCATACGGGAGGAGCTTTTAGTTGAGATAAGAGAGGAAAACAGATTGGCTGTACAATCTGAGTACAATCCTATTGACTTGATTATGTCTCAGCTTGCAAATAAAAACGAAAGTGAGAATAACACAGATAGCGACAGTGACATCGCAAATAATACCGCCTCTGATAATGCCAGTGATATAAACAAGTAAAATATTGAAATTAAATAAAGAAAAGTGCAGTTCCAAAGCTGCACTTTTTGTGTTAGGTGTAATAGAATTAGATTATGATATTGATAGTGACCAAATAACTACAGTTGAAAACAGATTACAACCACTGATAAATATCACAAAGAGCAAAAAAGTTTGGCGGATAGTTGAGGCAAGCAAGGTCATTGATAAAAAATACACCGGTGGCGCTACAGCTTCAGTAAAACGCACACCATGCAAAGCATCAACAAAAGCAACTTTCCCCTTTAGGGTTAATCATGACGTTGCATCGTTTAAACTTGGCAAAGAAACACTGTTATTCCTGCCCGATATGCTGTTTATAATTAAAGGAAATAAAATCGGTGCTTTGAGTTATGCAGATTTTGATATTTCGTTTGGTACTACAAGGTTTGTTGAAAGCGAAGCAGTGCCAAAAGATGCGACGGTCGTGGGTCACACATGGAAATATGTCAACAAATCGGGCGGGCCGGACAAACGCTTTAAGGATAATAAAGAGCTCCCGATTTGCCTTTATGGAGAAGTACTATTGACGTCTGCATCCGGGTTGAATACAGTGATAATGTATTCTAACAGTAGTTTATAATCATTTTTTAAGAAGTTCAGCAGTGCTGGGCTTCTTTTTTGCCTATTGAGTAAAAAATAAATCCGGACGTGATTAGACTTCCGGATTATTATATAGATTTAATAAAAAATGAGCATTAATTTACGTTTTCAAGCTTCATATATCCCGGTTTTACTAAGCCGATGCGGCGGAATACGAAGTCGAACATTAGCGTCAGAACTGCCGGAGCTATAATGTGCATAACGGCTATCTCTAAGATAATTATTTCGGGGTTTACACCAGCTTCACTCATTGCTTCAAATGCGCCGAACTGCCCCACAAGTCCGGATGTTCCCATGCCTGCACCTGTTGATGTGTTTGTCATTCCAAGAACAGCGGTTGATATAGGACCGAGAACGGCGGATGCAAGCGTCGGGGCAAGCCAAATCTGCGGGTGTTTTAGGATGTTCGGGAACTGCAGCATTGATGTGCCGATACCCTGAGAAATAACACCGCCAATATTGTTATCGCGTGCGCTTGCGGCGGCAAAGCCGACCATCTGACAGCAACAGCCAACGACAGCAGCACCGGCAGCGATTCCATCTATTCCAATCATGATGCAAAGAGCTGCTGATGAAATAGGAGCTGTCAAGACAAGTCCGACGATAACAGCAACGGCTGCTCCCATAGGAACGGGGGAAAGCTCTGTCGTTTTGTTGACGAAATCGCCAAGCATCTCCATGAAACTATTGATGTACGGTCCGACAAATACACCAACTGTACCGCCCGTTATGATTGACATAAGGGGGGTGATAATAATATCAATTTTCGTTTTTGATGCGACAAGCGATGCAAATTCATTTCCAACTAAAGCGGCGACATATGCGCCGACTGCGCCACCATAATAATAACCTATTGAGCCTGTAACAGCGGCTGTGAAAATCACAAGCGGCTTTGCTTTTAATCCCCATGAGATACTGGCACCCATTGCAGCACCTACAACATAGGGGTCAGTAGCCACTGCTGCGAGTGGCGCAAGAAAGCTGAGTACGGAGATTTTTGCAAATTGTTTCAGTATTGTCCCGATTATAAGCGATGCAAAAAGCCCGAGCATCATTGAGCCCATTGCATCGATAAAATAGCGTTTAAAGATTCTTTTAATAAGGCCATCTCGTTTATTTTCTTTAGTGTTTGCCATATTCAGACTCCTTTGCGGGAAATGAGATACTGTGAGGTCAAAGGTATTAAAAAAGTCCGCTTATTGTGCCGTTTGCGTCAATATCTATATACTCGGCTGCCGGAGATTTCGGCAGCCCGGGCATTGTCATAATATCGCCTGTCAGGGCAACGATAAATCCTGCACCGGCTGAAACGCGAAGATTCTTCACTGTAACAGTAAAGCCTTCGGGAGCACCAAGCTTCTGTGCGTCGTCAGAGAAGCTATACTGCGTTTTTGCAACGCATACGGGCAATTTCCCAAAGCCATCAGCTTCAATCTTATCAAGCTGTTTTTTCGCCGCTGGTGTGAACTCGACACCTACGCCACGGTATATGCGCTTTACAATAGTATTTAGTTTTTCGGCAATTGATAAATCTATACTGTATGCAAATCTGAAGTTTGACTTTGTTTCACAAAGTTCGGCGACGCGCTCCGCAAGCTCAATACCGCCCTCGCCACCTTTTTCCCATACTTCGGAGATTACAGCATCAACGCCAGCTTCAGCGCATGCAGAGCGGAGAAGCGAGAGTTCCGCTTGCGTGTCGGTAGGGAAGCGGTTTATGGCGACGACAACAGGAACGCCGAAAACATCGCGTATGTTTGATACATGCCGTAAGAGATTCGGTATTCCTGCCGACAAAGCAGATAAATTCTCATCAGAAAGCGATGTCTTTGGTGCGCCGCCGTGCATTTTAAGAGCACGTACGGTAGCGACGACAACGGCAGCTGATGGTGTGAGAGAAGCAGCACGGCATTTTATATCGAAGAATTTTTCAGCACCAAGATCTGCACCAAATCCTGCTTCAGTTACTGTGTAATCAGCAAAGTGGAGAGCCAATTTCGTAGCTATAACGGAGTTGCAGCCATGAGCAATATTTGCAAAAGGACCGCCATGTATGAGAGCAGGTGTTCCGCCAAGCGTTGATACAAGGTTAGGTTTTATGGCATCACGGAGCAGAGCTGCCATAGCACCTTCTGCATGAAGATCACCCGCTGTGACGGGTGTGCCATCATATGTATAACCTATGACAATGCGCGACAGGCGAGATTTTAAATCGGAGATGGATTCAGAGAGACAAAGAACTGCCATTACTTCGGATGCGACTGTGATATCAAAACCATCCTCACGCGGCATACCATTTGTTGCGCCACCAAGCCCGCTAATTATGTTGCGAAGCTGCCTGTCGTTCATATCCATACAGCGGCGCCATGTTATACGTCTCGGATCAATCCTGAGTGAGTTGCCCTGATATATGTGATTATCTATCATCGCAGCGAGCAGGTTGTTTGCTGCGCCGATAGCGTGTATATCACCTGTAAAATGAAGATTAATGTCCTCCATAGGGATTACTTGCGAATAACCACCGCCGGCAGCACCGCCTTTTATACCAAATACGGGTCCTAAAGATGGTTCACGAATCGCAACAATTGTTTTTCTACCGGTGAGAGATAGTGCATCTGCAAGCCCTATTGTCGTTGTTGTTTTTCCTTCGCCAGCAGGAGTCGGAGTAATCGCTGTGACTAAGATAAGCTTGCCTTTTGGCTTGCCGATAAACGATTTCATAATTGAAAGGTCAATCTTTGCCTTGCCTTTACCATAAGGTTCAATATATTCTTTTGGTATTCCGGCTTTCCCTGCAACACTATAAATATCAACAGGTTTTGCAGACTGCGCTATTTCAATATCAGACTTCATTAACACTTTTAACTCCTTTGGAGAAACATTTTCCAAAATCTATTGTTTATTTTCTTTTTTATATTATTATTCGACAATCGATTGACTAAAGTAAAGCCGGAGCCGTTTCAAAGTAGCTCCGGCTTACGTTTTTGTCTGAATATTTTGATTTTACGCAGCGTCAGTTGGTATTATCAACGACACTCAACAAACCATTATCTTCTTTTATATTGAAAAATACAGGACGTTCGTATGGATTCTTATTCGGGCGGTGAAGGGCAAGTTTTAAATTGCCGGATAAATCCCTGAAGATCATTCCGTGACCTCCGTCACGCTCAAATAGGAGCGGGTGATCGTGGTGCCACGGCCCTTCAATATCACCGCTTTCGGATACGGCGACAGCCTGAACATATCCGGTCACAGCCATTGTCGACCAGAGCATATAAAGACGCCCTGTCTCACCTTTGTATAAGAACGGACCGTCTGTGACGTATCTTTGTGCGCCAGAGATAGCAAACGGGGGCTCAGACGCACGGAAAAGCAGCTTTGGCTCGCCGACAGGAGCTGTCAGGTCATCCGTCAAGGCCATCGAATAAATGCATCCGTCGGTACACTGAACCCATTCGTGTGAAAATACAATATATGGACGCCCGTCCGGGGATACGTATAGCGTCCCGTCAAGACATTCCCATTCGCGCGGTGTTATCGGCTCCTTTGTCAGTGGGACAAATTTGCCGTCCGGTGTGTTGGAGACAAGAATTTGTGTTCCGCGACGGGCGGTCGGGCTTTTAAAGCTGGCAAACATGTAGTAGCGGCCGTGGTAATAGTGTACTTCAGGCGCCCAAAACTGGTGGGTAGCCCAAAAATCATCGTATTTTTCAAAAACGGACACGGGCTCGCTCCAGTTTTCAAGATCACAGCTTTTATAAACATCAAAACCGGAACATGTATCCCATACTCCGGGGCCGCGTGTGCCGTACATATAGTATAAACCTTTTTCAGGTACTGTCAGCACAAATGGGTCACGTATATTTATCTCGGATGCTTTCATATTGATGTGTGGCTCCTTTATTTGATAAAACAGGAGGGACTATATTTACTTCATCGGATAGGCTTCAAGCAGAGCGTCGTACTCTTCACGGGTAATCGGCATGACACTTCCATGACGAGGTTTGAAGTTAAACGAATACTCGCCCATATTTCTGTCAAGCTCAACGAAATGAATAAGATCTTCTGTATACTGCATCGTGAAAAATCCGCTTGTGTAAGCGTCGGATATTAAAAGCCAACCTTTAGAGTTAATTAACTTATAAATGCTTGAACCTTCAACAGCAAGCCCCGGGCGGGATACTAATGTGGAGTCTGATGAGTATCCGCCATCCATTCGCGTTGATGTCGTTACACGAATGCCGCCTGACGACTCATCTTTAAAGTACATATAATATAAGCCATCATGGTAAATAATATCGGCGTCAATCGCAGATTTGCCGCCTTTGGGCGCATATAAAAGCGCGGGCTGCGTCGTAAATGACTTCATGTCTTTCGAGTAAGCATAGTAAAGTACGGTAGCACCGCCTGTTGCATTTGAATGAAGCGCGAAATAAATCATGTATTCGCCGCGTTCTTCATTCCATATTGCTTGCGGCGCCCATACGCGGTCGGCACCGCGTGTTGTTTTACTTGTATCAGCAACTTGTATTACCGTTTCATCTTCCCATGTTATAAGGTCGGCCGAACGCCAGCTTATAAGGCTGCGGTTGCTGTTCCAGCCGAGTGAAGATTTCATGTCGGTAGCTATCATGTAATAATAGCCATCCTGACCACGGAAAATATACGGGTCGCGCACGCATTTTGTACCACTATTCGACGTAAGTACGGGTTTGCCGCCGTTTAACGCTGTGAAGTCGTAACCGTTTTCGCTTACAGCATAATAAACGCGCTCCTGCGACGGGTCATTTCCTGTGAAGTAAACGAATAAATATCCATAATAATCGGGTTCTTCTTCAACTTTTTCGGTTTCAGATTCAGTTTCTGTTTCGCTTTGTGCTGAAGACTCCGTATCTGTCGTTGACCCATTATCAGAGCCGTTATCAGAACAGCCGGCTATAAAAAACAGGGCGGAGAACACAAATACGGCAGATAACAGCAAAAGCAAGACTTGCATCAATTTCGATTTTTTTGCATGTGACTTTGTATAAAAATAATCTTGTTTTTTCATTTTAATTCTGAACCTTTCTTATCTTATTTGATTTGTTAATAAACCGAAAAATAGTATTGAAGCAACCGACCGATTTCTTTGCAAAAGAAAACGATAATATAGAATATATATATACAGCGCAAGCTGCATATACACGCAGCATATATTAGTATATATTATTTATTTATTTTTTTCAATATCTGCATAGGTAAAATAATGTTTTATATCCATATGAGTTTTTGTTAATATTTTCATGATTTTGTTGCTAATATATTATAAATCGTTCATTGTTAACAAATAGTTAAATATTTTAACCTAATAATTTTATATAATAAAATAAACTTGCCTATAAGATAGTTAAAATACACGAAGGATTATATGATATGTTGTTCATAAATATCCGGGAACGCATAAACTCACCTAAGAGCAATAAATCTATTAAGAGAACCCCAATGCAGCACAGCACGGCAAAAGCATTTTATTTGCTAATTTCGCTTTTGCTTTCTTTTGCTGTGCTGCTTTCACTTTCATCTTGTGATAATAAAAACGGCAGTGGTGACACTGATGGCACCATATCAACGGGAGATGCTTCAACACCAAAAGATGAATCAGATAAAGGCGCGAATGGTGACTCAACTGGTGGCGGTACAACATCAGATGGTGTGTCATCAGATGGAACTACATCAGGCGGAACGACGACGGGTGGGACAACATCAGGGGATACATCATCCGGTGGAACATCCGGTGGTACGACGGGTGGAGAAACAACAAAAAATAACGGAAAAAATGATCCGGTCCCCACTGGCGCAATAGAGATTTCAACACCGGAGCAGCTCGCTAAAATCGGGAAGGATAAGAATTACCCGCTTGACGGCGATTATGTACTGACTGCAAACATCGACCTTTCAAGTTACAACAACTGGACTCCAATCGGCGGCGCTGAAAACGAATCGGGTGTCGTATCGGGAAAGGTATTCAGTGGTACTTTTGACGGCAGAGGACATATTATATCAGGACTTAATATCAATACAAAAAGCACAAGAAACTCACATTACGGCCTTTTCGGATCATTAGGCAGCAGGAAAAAGAACGACCCGTGTGTTATTAAAAATCTAATATTGACAAATGTAAATATAAACGTTACAGCGGGCGCTTATGCATGTGTTGGTGCTTTAGCCGGTCAGGCAAGCGGTTATGTAGAAATTGATAATATAAGCCTTATGGCCGGCTCAATAAACGCTGTTGTCAGTGAAGGCGGTGAAATTCTCGGTGCTGGTGGACTTATAGGGCAGTGCAGAACTGACACATCAAAAGGCGTTGACAACAGGGGTATATACATAACGAATATTTTTAATAACATCACCGTATATGTCAGCAACTCAGGCAGGACCAGCAAATGGTGCAGCGGTATAATCGGGCGTATCCGCGCATCAAACATAGCTGAACTTTCGGATATAATCAATATTGCGCGTGTTACATATGAAACGCAAAGAGGATATGCGATAACATCAGGTGACTCGAAGGCAAACAGCTTTAAACGTATTTACTACCTCACAGGTACTGGTGAAGCATATCAGAATATGGGCAACGCTCTTACAAACGACAAAATGTCCGCAGGTGACGTAAAGCTTAGCGACAAGTGGAGCGTTGAAAAAGGCTCGTATCCGTTACCCTCGGCTGTTATTGATAATAAAGAATTTAATATTCTTGATTTGATTATCATTAATTACGCAAACGGTGAGAGCGCGGAGGGTGTTAAATCAAACTTTAAGGTTCCGACAAAGGTTGCGGGTAAAACCGTAACATGGAAGAGCAGCGATACCTCAAAAATAAAGATAAACGGTGAAAATGTTACCGTATATCAGCCTGATGTAGGTTTTGCTGAAGTCACACTGACGGCATCATGCGATGGTAAAACAAGAACATTTAAGATATTAATCAAGTCAAAATTAACCGGAAGATTTGAAAATAAGACTGCTCAGCCAGGTGATACGCTTTCTGTTGTCGGATTCCCGGCAGGTTCTACATATAAGTGGACGATAACAAACATGAAAACGGGTCAAAAATCGTCGATAATAAATAAAGAAAGCAAGCTGAAGCTGACAAACTCACATAACGAATCGCTCATCACAGTATCAGTTGAAGGTTATGACGACATATCAATATACTGCAGTAATTTGCCCGTTGTATATATAAACAGCGACACACCATATAAGAACATATCAAAGGCTTCATATTCCAAAGCTGAAATGGCTTTGCAGGGAACAGACCTGTTTTCTGAAGGCCTTTATGATGGTGAGATAAAGATTAAGCTGCGCGGCAACTCTACAGCAGGACGTGATAAGCGCCCGTTTAAGATTAAGCTTGATAAAAAAGAGAACCTTTTTGGCATCGGCGCCGGGGCAAATAAACACTGGACACTTCTTGCAAACGACATCGACCATACGCTTATGAGAAATAAGCTCCTGTACGATTTCTCGGGCAGCATTGGAACAGAAGTTTATATGCACAGTGAAAACGTCGTGCTTATTTACAATGGCGAATACTACGGCGTCTATCAGCTTTGTGAGCATGTTCGTGTAGGTGAAGCACGCGTCAACGTATTTGACTGGGCTGAATATGCAGAGAGCGCAGCTGAAACAATAGCGGATGCGCTAATAAAAGAAGGTAAGCTCAAATATAGTGAAATGAAGTCGTTTATCGAAGGTCTTGAGGACCGTATGTCGGTAGATTATTCATGGATAGACACCGGAAAAATTACATATAAAGGCACGACTTACGTATTCACCGACTACGGGCTTGATGCCCCGCCAAAAGCAACAGGCGGATTCCTTCTTGAAATGGATTTTTACAGCAAGGGTAACGCTACATTGGCGACGCTTCCGACGGCATATTATCAGCCCTTATACTTTAATACACCCGGCACAGATACTGTAGAAGCTGCAAACTCGCTGAAAAACACATCCCTTTATAAATACGCGCAAAAATACATCCAGACGTTTGAATACGCGCTTCACAGCGACGATTTCTTCTTTGAAAACAGCGATGTTCATTATGCTGCGGCATATGACAACCATAATACCTCATATAAGGTTGTCAATTATACAGACGATGAGCATGACGGATACCATTACAGCCAGCTTTTCGATATGGATAGCCTTGTCAACAACTTTATATTCTGCGAGTTCGCAATGAACTGGGACAGCATGAAAAACAGCTTTTTCCTCTATAAGGATATAGACGGGCTTGCGAAGATAGGTCCTCAGTGGGACTTTGACTGGGCTTGGGGCAACAGAAATATGTATTGGATAAACACATGGTATCCGACATCATGGCATACTACGGAAAATGCTTTCACCGTCGAGCAGTATTACCAGACAGTACAGTGGAACCGTATGCTGATACGCGACCCGTATTTCCTGACGCTCGCGTATGAAAAGTGGCACGAAATACGCGGTACAGTGATAGAGAATATTGTAGGTCCAGGTGGCATTATTGAAAAATACTCGGCTTATCTGAAGGATGCGGCTGAAGCGAACGACAAGAGATGGGGTTATTCATATGCGGCGTACGGTGGTGAAAAGTTCAAGGGCGCTCTCAATTCAATGCTTGAGTTTATCAATACACGCCTTGCGTGGCTTGATAAACAGTTTGAATCAATTGACACGCTTGTTTCATCGCTTGGTTATTATAAGACTTCCGATAAGCTTGAAATCACAAGTGTCAATACGGGCGCATCTACAACAACAGTCACAGTTACCGTAAAGGACAATGACATAAAGACAGTTACATTCCAGATAAACGCCACGACACGTGTTGATGTTGCAGTATCAGGCGGGAAAGCGTCATATAAGATTGACAACTCACTTCTCAGGAAGGGTGGCGCTCTCAACTGCGTGGAAGTAAAAGCGAAAAACGCGGAAGGTGAGTATATTGTCAACACAACAGCATCAAAACCCGGAAACTATAATGTCATCCACAGCAATTTCGTTTCGTTTAAATTAAACTAACTAAAACATATAAAGCCGCGTGCTTTGCTTTAAAGAACGCGGCTTTTTTATTTTCCATGATATTTACCGTTTATATTGAAGTAACGATATTTATGTGATATATTTAGGGTAGCCGTGTGGCATTATTTTATTTGAGGTTAGAGAAATGATTATCAAAAACCCCAATATGTCGGACATACCCGGCAATATTCGTGACCCAATGATAACTCGTTATGGCGACAGATATTATCTTGTCGCATCTTCTCCTCAGTTTTGGAGCGGATACACGCCCGGCGTACGTCTTTGGTCTTCCGACGACCTTGTAAACTGGCGTTTTGAGAGCACGATTATATCCGCCGATAATATCAAAGAAGGATGTCACTGTAAAAATCGTTTTTGGGCGCCCGAACTTTTCATTCATAACGGGAAATTCTATTGCACAGTCAACGCACGCGATGATGAATGTGGGATTGACCTCCACGTATACCTCGCGGAAGCTGATGAAATAACAGGTCCATACAGACTTCATGAAGAACCTGTTATTGACCGCAACTTTAATGATGCAAACCTGTTCGCAGACGACGACGGAACCGTTTATATGACAGCATCATGGAACGATCTTTATATTATGAAGATTGACCTTGAGAAAGGGAAGGTTATCTCAGAGCCGCGTGTAATCGCATCTCCCGGCAAACCCGGTGAATGGGATCACGGACGCTTTATTGAAGGATCATTCCTTATAAAGCGCGGAGGGAAGTATTACTTATGGTATTCCACCCCCAGCCGCGGGTATGAAATGGGGATGTATGTAGCGGATTCAATCGATGGGGAGTTCCGCAGATATTGCGACGGACCTATTCTTACAGGGCTCGGCACAGATATACCCATAGCAGGGCATAATGGCTGCTTCACACTGGTAGACGGGCGCGACGCTATATCATTCCATGGCCATGCTAAAGGACAGCCTGAGCGCCTTTGTATCGACATTGTTACATACCCGATGGAACCTCGGAAGATTTCAATGGAAGTTGAAATATAACTATTGTGAAAAAAGAGCAGTTAATCAGAACTGCTCTTTTTAATATAAATATTGAATTATAGCATGAACTTTGCGGCTTCGGACTGGGCAATCTCGTCGCATCGTTCGTTATATGGATGACCAACGTGCCCTCTAACCCACTCATAATGCATATCATGGCGCTCTACAAGCTCAAGACACCGCTCCCATAGGTCGGGATTAAGCGCAGGTGAGCCATCACCGCGTCGCCAGCCGTTTCGCTTCCAGGACTGTGCCCAGCCAAGCGACAGGGCGTCTATAACGTATTTTGAGTCCGATATGAGTTTGACAGAGCAGGGCTCACGAAGCGCCTCTAATGCGCGTATAACGGCTGTCAGCTCCATTCTGTTGTTAGTTGTTTCAGCTTCACCGCCGGATAAGACGCGCTCGTGCTTTCCATATACGAGTATGGCGCACCAACCGCCGGGTCCGGGGTTCTTTTTACAGGAGCCATCCGTATATATGTAAACTTCTTTCATCATCAGTACATATTTTCCGTTATACGTTTTATATTAAAAGATGCATGTATGTTTTGTCTATTATTTTATAGTTTCCATTAATTCTTCGAGCCAGTTAACAATATCCTTGCGCTGGTCAATTGTGATTTTACCGGTAAGCGTTAAAGGACCGCCGCCGTCGACAAAATAATAATTTTCGATAACGTTAGCTCCCGCTTCCTTTACGTATCCTATGACTTCTTTCATAGCCTCTGTAAGCTCTTTTGTCTTTGAGTCAAAAACAAAGGCAACGTTTGATGTGCGATTCTTTGTAAGCTCTTTTGCAAATCTTCTGACCTTATCGTCAACTTTTTGCCCAAGAGTAAGCACAAGGACAACAAGACGCTCTCTATCGCATGGAAAAGCGGGCGGTATTCTATCTACGTTAATATTCTGGCTTCTGGCAAGAGCATCGGCATATGTAGCCATCCTCTTTTTTGATGTGGAATACATAACACGAATCTTCATATTCAAAAGTCCTCGATTACCGTTTTTTATTTAATATCTATTAATAGATTATAACATATAATGTAGCTATTTTGTAGTACATAGCAGAAAAATATATTAAATATCAACTAAATTTTGATGTAATTTCGTGTGTTCCCAACAATTCTAAATAGAATCAATATTATTCTATCAGTCAAGAGCAGAGGGGTATTCGTTGCATAAGAGTCTGTATGGTGCTTCATCTTCCTCGATCTCGGAAAAACGCCGCGGAACGTCGTAAAAATGATTGTCTGTATTATCGTCGTTTGTCATAGATACTTCCCACGCAAGGACACGTCCGCCCTCCGCCCAGAACGCATGATACGTGTAAGGCGTAAGCGTGACGCTTTCGCCAGGTGTGAGTTTTAAGATATATCCGGAGGGAACCTCAAGGGCTCTGCCGTCAACGCGAACGTGTACAGGTGCATCGGAGAGGGTATCGTCGGGGTTTCTGCTCCATAATTGCATCATAAGATTGCCGCCCCCGCGGTTGATGATGTCCTCGGTTTTATAAAAGTGATAATGATTAGGTGAGAGCTGTCCTACCTCGCATATAAGCATTTTCTCCGCATATGCTTTAGCATAACGGGGATTTTTTAAATTGCCGTTTCTGAGTGTAAAGAGAAGGAGACCTATTTTGGAAAAATCGCCAAGCCCATAATCTGTGACGTCCCAGCCAAGCATATTTTCGCGTATTTCGTCGTACTCATGCCCCTTTGTCATCCAGTCATCAGGCGTCCAGTATGCAAAAGGCGGAAGGTAAACGCCAAGACCTTTTATCCATTCCTCGGTTCGCTTTATATACCGGTTAATTTCTGAACGTTTCATGATAATACCCTCAGCTTGACATAAAAATTATGCTGTTAGACATAACGGCAGCCTATATAGGCTGCCGTTATGCTTTTATCTGACCCATCGGAGACTCGAACTCCGGACCCTTTGATTAAAAGTCAAATGCTCTACCATCTGAGCTAATGAGTCATATTATTAAGTTTGTCGCCGAACGCTGTCGCTTACATTTTAAAACTGCGACTCGTTTTCGCGCCTATATATAATACTACATTATGATGAAGTTGTCAACAACAGATTTATAGGAAAAAGCAACTTTTCTCAATATGTATAGAGAAAAAATACGGCCATGTCCATAAAATATCATAATTGCCAGCCAATTTTCATATTTATATAACAACATAGCCATATTATGGAACATACCATAAAATGGCATGTGATAAAAGGGAAGAGTAGTAGAAGTAAATGATAGAGAAGAAGAGGACGAGATAATGACAAGCGGTATAAAATGACAAAATTCAACACTTATATTTTATGGCGGTATATATATGAAGAATATCAGCAGAGATCTTGTTTATACATTCGGCGAATTCAGCCGTGAGGAGAGGATTGCATATTACATAATTGAAACAGGCGCTACCGTTCGAGCTGCCGCTAAAAAATTCGGTATTTCAAAATCAACAGTACATAAGGATGTATCAGTCCGACTTCGTACAATAAACAAGCAGCTTTATAATGAGGTTTCAAAAGTACTTGCGCGCAACAAAGCAGAACGTCACATACGCGGCGGGGAAGCTACAAAACGCAAATATGAATCTAAACGCTTAAATTCAACCGAGAAAACTATTGTGCCTAAGCTCGTATAAGGCTGCATCCGTTGTGCCAAGCAGGTCCTTTATCTCACGCTGTGAATCGGCGTAAAACTTTTTGATTCGTTCAAATTCAAGAGATGCGCTGCCAACATAAACCGGAAGGTTGTCTTTAACCATGGAAGAAAAAAGCTGACGGCTTCTTTTAGCATCAATAAATGACATTGAAAATATGTAAGAGGCTTTTGGAACAGACAGAAGTTTTTTAACTATATATTCAGGATATATAATAGCATAACGCTCAAAGCGGACAAATACAGGCAACAGCTTCATCGAAAATACTATGCTGTGTAGTGCCGATGTAAGCCAGTCAAGCTCAAGTGTGTAGGGAAGTTCTAAAAAAATGTAACTATAATTTTTATAAACAACGGAAAGCCGCACAAAATCAGGATTTAAAATAAGGTCAGGTGTAAGATAAACAACAGGAGCTACTTTTGCTTTTGATGTTTCACGATAAGCGGCCGTTTTACTCATACATTGCTTTTTAATACGCCGTATGCAAACGGGTATTGATTCTACATCTGAATAAAAACTTGTATATACACCGGATATTTTTATCCGGTTATTTTTATAAAAAGATAAAAGCTCATCCGGAGGGGGTGTATCATACAGCCTGGAGCAGTCAAAAAAACAATCGCTGAGCATATTATCTTTAATTTTTAGCTCCTTTTATGAAATATTACCTACATATGTATTTGATTATACCATAAATTTAGCATAAATAATATTGCAACATCAATAAAAGTGTTTTAAAATAAACACTTAATAGTATGTTATTAATAATATGTTATTAAAATTTAATTAAGGTCAGTTGCTATGGGTAAAATGTATATGAAACGATGTTGCACAGGAGCACGGACAATAAGAGCACTCTGATGAATAATATGAATAAAAAGGGTGATTTACAATTAAAGGGCGAGCAAACTACTGCTTAAAGCTAATGATACAATTATACAAAATGCAAATTTTGTATAATTGGGAGAAGTGATAATAAGCATATTATTGAGACATAATAAGTATTATTTCAATAATGCGGCAATAAACAGCAAAAGATCTGCAAATAATTATAAAAAGATAAGGTGGAGATAATGAATATGAACACAACAGCTAATGTTTCTTCAAAAACACGTCGTCTTGTGGCAACAGCCTTTCTTGCAGCTCTTGTAGTCGTTTTACAGCTTGGAACGTTTTATATAAGAATCGGTTCGCTGAACCTTGCGTTTGTTCTTCTTCCTATTGTTATAGGAGCTGTTTTATATGGTGTACGTACAGGTGCTATCCTCGGATTCTTTTTCGGCCTTATAACATTTATCGCTTGCGTGTTCAATCTCGATCCGGGTGGATACATACTGTTTTCAGCTAATCCGTTTTTTACGGCTTTAATTTGCTTTGCAAAAGCCATCCTTGCAGGTGTTGTACCGGGACTCATTTACGAGCCGTTCAGACGCAAAGGAACTGAAAAAGCAAGCATAATTGGATCAATTCTTGCATCAATCTCAGCGCCGATCGTCAATACGGCTACATTCTGTGTGCTGGCTCTGTTTTGCTTCCGTGAGATACTTCTTGAATGGTCGGCCGGTTATGACCTTTATTACTACTTGATATTTGTGATTACCGGCGTAAACTTCCTTGTAGAGCTTGCTATAAACGTTGTATGCTCCCCGGTAATAATTCGCATAATAAAAAGCAGACGTACAAGCCATGTAGACGATTAATATTAGGCAAATACCAATTATACAAAATTCACACGTGTTGTTAAACAAAAAAGCTAATGGAGTTTAATTATTAATTATGCTCCATTAGCTTTTTTCATTTTATAAATCATTATAATAAAACTGAAGGACAACTATTGTAATACTCAATATTAATGCCGGGATACATTTTTAATATTATATCGCCGATGGCGTGTAATACGGGCGCTTCGGTGTAATAGTGTCCCGCTTCTATTACAGCAATATTTGACTCAGGCGCGTCAACGGTTACGTCAAAGCTCGCTCTTCCTGTAATAAACACATCTGCACCTGCTGAAACGGCAGCCGGGAAAAACGATTTTCCGTCGCCGCCGACAAGAGCAACCTTCCGCACTTCCCTTTTCAGGTCACCCGTGACGAGTACGGCAGGAGAACCAAGCTTGTCCTTCACAAAAACAGAGAATTCATGCAGTGTCATAACATTTTTAAGCATGCCGATTCTGCCGATATTTTCATCGCCCACAGGGCCAAAGTTGCTTATGTCATATAATTCAAATATAGACGCTAAAACGTCGTTTACACCGCCTATAACCGCGTCAAGGCGCGTGTGAAATGACACGACTGTTATGTTGTTTTGAAGAGCGTATATCGCACGCTGGGACACAGCACCGGCATCCGTAATCGATTTGAGAGGATGAAATAATAAAGGATGATGGGATATTACAACACAACAGCCAAGCTCAGCGGCACGCTTTAGCGCGCCTGATGTAACGTCAAGCGTTAAGAGGACGTTATTTACAATAGCGCCGCTGTCAGGGCAAACCATAAGTCCGTCGTTATCCCATTCGCTTGATAGGGATGTCGGAATTTGCCCGGATAAATAACTGTAAAGCTCTTTTACTGTGGGTAAATTAATATTTGATATCATTGTTTTTTACGCTCGTATCTGAAGTATTACAAAAAGGAGTGTTGTGTTATTAAAATTTCCTTTATTACCTGAATACTATGTGCCAAGATATTCTTTTAATCTCTTGGTAAATTCACGCTCGGCGGATGATGTAAGCCCGGCGGCTTCCTTCCCCGCTGCGCGGCGTAATAAAACCTCAATACAGTGGGATAAATAGCTTTCTTTATCGGTTTTTGAGGTGAATATTATTGCTTCAGGTGTGCCATAGGCGGCTGTAAAGTCATCAATGCTTCGTATAGCACCGTCATACTCCGCACAGATGATACAATAATACTTCCCGTTTTCTGTGACAACCTTTTCTGCAAGAGTTTTATAACCGCTTTCCGCAAGAAAAAGGCGCACTTTCTCCTGCTTTGTCATAGGCTGGAGAATAAGCCGGACGGCGGGTGTGCGGATAAGTCCATTTTTGCTGATGATATCGGCAATTGTCTCGCCGCCCATTCCCGCAATAACTATATCATACCGTGATACTGGCGTTTCAGTAAGCCATGACAGCCCATCGGATTTTATGCACGTGATAACATTAGACAGACCATATAAGGCGACATTTTTGCGCGCGCGCTCAACAGGACCCGAGTTAACGTCCGTTGCGTAGGCACGTGTGCATTTACCGGAAAGATATGCGGCAATAGGAATAAGCGCATGGTCGGTGCCAATGTCAGCGAGCGTTGTGCCATCACGAATAAAAGACATGACGGCATCAAGGCGTGGTCCAAGCGAAAGGTGTGGGACTTTATTATCTATTAAGTCGTTTTTATCCATAATGATATAATCCACATACGGAAAAAGGGGCTTGTGCCCCATTATCTTCCTGTTTCTTGATTAATAAATAACTTTTAGCTTATATTTTCTCGAAATAATTTATTGCCTTTTTTGTAATTTTCGTTTACACTTTAGGCTTTTTTAGCCTCTGCCGATTCAAGATACTCGTTGATCTTCTTTACGAGTTCATCAGCGTCTGTGCCGTGAACAAGACATGCGTCTTCAATAGATTCACCTCTTGAGGCCGGGCAACCAAGGCAATGCATGCCAATCTCTAAGAAAAATTTTGCAGTGCCAGAGTCATAATCTAATACATCACCAATAATTGTTTCCTTCGTAACCTTCATTGTAATGTCCTTCCTTTCTTTAGTTTTACAGCGGTAATAAACTATATGTTCAGCATATTTGCTTTTTAGTTTGCCCGCTGAGCCGATATGCCCTCAGGAACATAAACTTTCATGATATTTGCACCAAGTCCTGATAGCTTTGTCACAATATCATCGTACCCGCGTTCTATATATTTTATGTCATAAATTTCGGTTTTACCTTTCGCCATAAGACCGGCGATTAGAACAGCACAACCGGCGCGTAAGTCGACAGCTTTAACGCAAGCTGATGACAGCTCGGGAACTCCCTCGATAACAGCCGTATTACCGTCAACCTTAATATTAGCGCCCATACAGTTTAGCTCGTTCACGTAGCGGAACCGCTTTTCCCATATTGTTTCGGTTATATAACTGACGCCATTAGCCACTGACAAAAGGGCTGCAAATTGCGGATGAAGGTCGGTCGGGAAGCCGGGATAAGGAAGCGTTTTTACGGTTGTTTTGCGAATCTTTCCGGTACTCGTTACAATAACGGAATCGTCAAGCATCTCAACAATAGCGCCAACTTCTTCAAGTTTAGCAGCCACTGATTCAAGATGCTTAGGTATTACATTGTTTACCCGTATCTTTCCGTTTGTAGCCACGGCGGCAATCATATAAGTTCCCGCTTCAATCATATCGGGAATTATTGCGTAATTGCAGCCGTGTAAACGCTCAACGCCGCGTATTTTTATAACATCTGTACCGGCACCGGTAATCTTTGCACCGCATGTATTAAGGAAGTTTGCAACATCGACAACATGCGGCTCCTTTGCCGCATTGTCAATAGTTGTTGTACCTTTTGCTAAGACAGCAGCCATCATGACGTTTATTGTTGCGCCGACGGAACTGCCGTCAAAATAAATATTGGCACCATGTATGCCGTTAGGGGTTGTTATCGTGATATAACCGCCTTCAGTCCTTACATTGCCGCCAAGGGCTTCAAAACCTTTTATATGGAAGTCAATCGGTCGTGAGCCGAAGTCGCAACCACCAGGATATCCAACATGAGCACGACCAAAGCGCCCCATTTCACAACCAAGGAGATAATACGAACCACGTATAGTACGAACAAGCTGGTAATCGGATGTACCGCCGCGTACGTTTGTCGTGTCTATCTCGTATGTTGTCTTGTTGATCATCCTGATTTCGGCGCCCATGCCCTTGAGTATTTCAAGAGTCACAAGTACGTCACTGATGTTTGGTATATGCTCAAGCGTACATTTACCGCCAACAAGAATTGTTGCGTACAGTATCGGAAGGGCTGCGTTTTTCATTCCGCTTACTTCAACGTCGCCTATCAGCGGAACGCCGCCTCTTACTATGTATTTTTCCATTAAAAAGATTTCCCCCGTAATATATCATAATGGGCGTACTACGTCCGTAACTAAGTAACACAATTGCAAATAAAAAGAAGTAAAAGACACGCTAAAACGTGTCATAAAAACATAAAGAAAGCAACACATTCGAACCATTGATTATTTTTAACATTAAAACTTATCAAGCCGATGGTTGCTATCCAAGATATTATATCAAATAATGATATAAAATTAAAGTGTTGATTACAAGATTACGAGATTTTTAATACAATTAAGCATATTGCACATTACATGATATGAATACTCTTAAATAATTGTGTACAATGCTCCATTGTATGCATTGTAAACATTGTAGTTCCCGCTTCCATATGTAATTTTCCATGCCGGTACAAAGTATACTTCCCTGCGCTGCCCCTCCGTTTCATTTCCGGGATATGCGGTATATACAGGTGAGACATCGGAGATTATTTTTTCACCCGTTTCACCGTCATAGGTGCCAGCGTATTTATCAATAAACAGTATATTGACCTGATCGTAAATCTGTGAATCAAAGCGCTCCGTTATGCGAAAGAAGCTGTATCGCCCATGCGCTGCGGTTAGATAATACTCACCATTATATGCAGAAACGATTGCAGTTATATCAAATCCTTTGAGACGCACGCTGTCTATTGCCTGATAAAAATAAGCATAATAAACATCCGCCCCCGACTCCTGCATTTTGCCACCATATAAGACTTTGTCGATTACTATGTCAACAGGATAAGTTCCAACAAATGCTGGTTTTTTAAAAAAAGCCGTGATTTTTTCTGAAACGGCAGCAGCTTCTGTACCAGTTGCTACTTGTAAATCTTCTATATTCAATGATGTATCGTCGGCTAAAATAGATTTATACTTTTCGAGGTTATATGAAAACTCATAGTTATTTTTAAATTCAAAAACATCTCCGTTTTTAAGCGTATATTTGTAGCCATCGGGCATCAGAGTAAAATTATCAACTGAATCAGGTCCTGATAGCTCCTTTACAACGCCTGCATAATTGTAATCATCGAGCTCCCCTACATATATGTAGCCTTCCTGCTTGCGCGTTGGGATGGCTCCCTCATGCAGTGTTATCCCGTTTGCAGTGAACTTTTCGACGGCAGCAGTAAGAAGATCATCATCAATATAATTGCGCGAGCGATAAAGAGAATATATGCTGACACCGAGGTAAATGTTGACGACGACAAGCAATATAAGCAAAATACTAAGTACGCGGTTTATATTCATGAAGAACCTCCACTATCACGCGCATATACCTGCCATATTGCAGCGCTTTTGTTGACATCGTATGCAAGGCGAACATAATAACCGCCAGCCGGAGTGTTGATATCACCACTGTACGATGGTGCTATTATCAAACTTTTTGCTATCTCGCTGCGTGTAATATTGTTTTTGCAAGAAAACGAACGGAAACTGAAGTAAACGATGCAGCTGTCACTTATCCTGACGCGCATCTCAACCGCATGATCTTCGCCGGTATCAATTCTGACGTTATTAAACATGTAATCATATGTCAGAATGGCCTCTCCATTCTCGTATGCAACGGATGAAAGCGCTAAATACGCGTCTTTGCCGAATGTTTCGCTGTCAATCTCCCTTAGTTTTCCGATAAATCCATCTGTCAGGACGATTATGTCGTAAATATCGTAAAAATCAGTATCACTTGAATATATGTAGTCCCCGCATGGCAGGCCGGAATCAGGCATTGCTTCAAAAACAAGGGCTTCGGATGAAAACTTGAGACGTCCGTACTTCTCAACGTAAACATCTACGCCGTCAGCTTCAGGATAAGGGCTTATTTTATCCGGATTATATCCGAAAAGGCGCAGTATTTCATTTCTTATATCTTTTTCATTTTCATTGTCGCTTTCGCCGGTACTGTCGTCAGTGCTCTCTGAATCCGGATTTTTATCAGATGAGCTATCTTGCAGTGTTTCTGTCTCTGTATCTATTTCATCATCTGAGTCAACTGAAACAGAATCAGGGGTTGTAGTTTGCGTATTATCATTATCATTGTTGTTTCGTTCACTGTTTCGCCTAATAATAAACGAAACATCCGTCACTGACAATATGTTATTAGTGAAAAAAGCGGTTTTACCAAAAGCACTCGTGCCATCATCAAATACATCAGCGGCAAAATCAACCGATATAAAATCACTATCCTCAAGGCACGATAAAATAAACGAGATTATGTTTGTGCTGTAAGATGAATCATCATCTTCATCACTTATGCGTGAAACATATACGCTTCCGTCATCGGATAATGCCGTCATAATAAAGCTATAATCGCCGGTGTCATTTTCGCTTTCATTATCATCGTCGCTTTCACTTTCGCCGTCATAGTCTCCCGATGGCGTAATGAATATTCTGTCACAGTAAAAAGTGTTCACTTCATTTTTTACTGTGTTAATTTTATGTCCGCCATTGTAAAAAGTAATGACCGAAAGCGGAAGCGGATAATGGTACTCTATATAAATAAACGACGGTTTTGATAGCGCGTCTGAGATTGCCACATCAGCAGCCTCGCCACTCAATAAAACGCCATCCGGTGAGTTTGCACCTTTGTATATATATTCTGACAGCCCTGAGTAATACTCTTTCATAAGAGGCGCATTCATCAAAAGTGCCGCTGTTTTCCCATCGCCTTTCACAATTATACTGTACGGTATGCATGACAAGTCAGACGCTTTCGTGAAGCGGTATGATGTATCACCGGTTATTTCACGCAAGCGCCTTGATAATCCGCTATCTTCTGATGCGGGATTTATAATGCTTAACATCAGGTACACATATGTTATCGTCATAACAAAAGCCGATGTCAGAAGCAGGATGAAGGCTATATTGCGAAATATTAATGCCGTGCGTCGCAGAGTACCTTTTTTCGATGAAAACGAAAAGTCGAAAGCCTTTTTTATACGACGGCACCTCCTTCTTCTCTCGATATACTTTTGCTTGACGATAATTTTGTCTTAATCGGCAGTTTTATCGTTACTGTCGTCCCTGAGCCATATTTACTGTCAATTGATATATCACCGCCATGTGCTATGACGATCTCCCTTGCGATAGCAAGTCCGAGACCGGTACCACCTGTTTCAGATGTTCGTGATTTTTCGACACGGTAAAAGCGTTCAAAAATATGAGCCAGGTCTTCTTCAGGTATGCCTATGCCGTTGTCGGTTACTTGTATTGTTATATAATCACTGTTTTTTTGATATAAAGCAATGAGATTGATTTCACCGCCGTCAGGCGTGTATTTAATTGAGTTTGACAGGACATTTATAAGTACCTGTTCAATTCTTTCCCTGTCGCCCGTTATCTTCGGGATATATTTCGATGCTGAAAAACGAAGCGTATGGTTATGGGATTTCGCATCTACCCGCATAAGCTCGCAAAGATGACGGATAGCATCTTTGATATCAAATGATTCTATACGCCATTTTGTGCGATTGTTCTCAAGGCGGGAAAGCACTAAAAGATCGGTAACTATGCGTGTCATGCGGTCGCTTTCTGAAACGACCATGGCAAGAAAGTGGCGCCGGACATCATCAGGCATGTCCTCATCTTCAAGTATTGTCTCACATGCTCCTTTAATTGATGTCAGGGGCGTGCGAAGCTCGTGAGAAACATTTGCGACAAACTCACGGCGCGCTTTATCAAGCTCGTACGATTCCGTTATATCGTGGATGACGGTAATAAAACCGCGCTTAATCTCCGACTTATCGTTATAGCGTATCATACCGAAGCTGACATCAAGCACGTGGTCTTTATAGATGAGAGCGCGTATTAAAACGCCGCCATCGGCTGTCCGAATTGCCGGCGGACGGAAATTATCTATGTCAAGCTTGTCCCCTTCATATGGCACGCCAAATAACTCAAAAAATTTATATATATTAAAGCTTTCGTTATACTCGTCGCCAAGCAGGCGTATGCCGGATTCGTTTATATGAAGTATTAAGCCATCATTTGAGAAGGTAATAACAGGATCGGTCAAATAAGAAAGCACCGTCTCAAGCTTTTGACGTTCGCCAGACACTTCGTCAAGAGTATTTTTGAGCACGGTTTTCATGTGATTAAAGTTATCAGTTAAGATTCCTATTTCATCGCGTGAGTGTGTTTCTATATTATGCGTAAAATCGCCCTCAGCAACAAGCTGCGTACCTCTTGTGAGGTTTTGAATTGGCGATGAAATAGCTTTCGCAAGGAAGAATGAAAGTATGATTGCAATGAGAAGCCCGATGAAAAGTGACTGTATGACTATTGAAAATAGTATCCATGTAAGCTCGCGGGCTTCGTCTTGCGTATCTTTAATATAAATAATGCACTTATAGCCGTTGTTTTCAAGGTAAATAGCCGCGTCACTGTAATCGCTGCCTTCCGTGATGTTATAACCGTCCTCGCCGTTCATTGCAAGAAGCATATTTGTTGTTTTGGCAAGCGACAACCCAAGTTCCGGGTTTGAGCCGGCAAGAAGCATACCGTCGGTATCAAGAATGTAGTAATCGCGATATTCATCAATACCAAGGCTGCTTCCGTATGATATAAGGATTTTTTTTTGAGCTTCATAAAAATCGTCTTTTGTCATTGCTGATGTAAGCTCGTCTCGCAACTGTGTTCCGGGGGATAGATTTTCCCTCATCTGATCGGCAAAGTCTTTTTTATAGAAGTCAACGACACTGCCAATGAGTATAGCTCCGACGACGCACATCACGGAGAAAACCATGACAACAAGAATCATGACGATTTTGAAGTATAAACTTCGGAACATGTTTCAAAATCTCCGATAAGCGGGTATCAGGCTTGGAAGTAATACCCTACCCCGCGTTTTGTTAATATGTATTTAGGTTTTGCGGGGTCGTCTTCTATCTTGTCACGCAATCGCGATATTGTAACGTCAACCGTTCTGATGTCACCATAATAACCATCATATCCCCACACTTTTTCAAGAAGGTCCTCTCTTGAGTATACACGCCCGATGTTCGATGTAAAAAAAACGAGCAAATCATATTCTTTTTTAGAAAGTTCAAGCGGAACACCAGCTTTTGTAACGCTGTAATGCTCACAATCTATATTCAGGTCGCCTGCAATAATCGTTGTACTCTCATATTTTTCGTTTTTACCGTTATTAGTTGGAGTTATCAGTTCACCCGAGCTGCGCCTGATATTTGCTTTTATGCGTGACAGAAGCTCCCGTACGGAAAAAGGCTTTGTAACATAATCATCAGCGCCGGTTTCAAGGCCGAGGATTTTATCTTTTTCCTCTTCCCGGGCTGTGACGAATATAATAGGCACATTGCTTTTTGTTCTAATCGTTCTGCAAACTTCAAACCCGTTTATAATGGGCAGCATTATATCGAGCAGTATCAGGTCATAGTCGCCGGTTAATGCGCGGTTCAGGCCATCTCTTCCATCGTATGCAACATCACAAGCATAACCGGCTTTTCTTATATTATAAGCAAGAAGCTCAGCTATATTTTTTTCGTCTTCTACAACTAAGACTCTTTTCTTAACTTTGTCCATGCAGGCTACACCACCCTTCAGGTTGCATTATTTATCTCTTTTTCATATATTGATATGACTTTTGTGACAAATGCTTTTGAATTATATATGTACTCAAGCAGAAGTTCTAAGATATCTGCTGTTGTATCAGTACATGAGAATCTGATAACTGGTATATTGCTGTGGTTATCACTACTGTTTTTATTGTTGCTAATAATCTCTTCCAGTTCTTTGATTATTTTTTTATATGCTGTTTTTGCTGAGTATTTGCTATCTACGCCGTCGTAAGCTTCTATGTTCCAATCCCACAGTATATACCCTTTTGTGGCAACAGTACTAGCGTCAGCTGACGATATAAATAAATAATCACTTGCACAGCCGCCAGGTGCGCGTGCGATGTGAGTTTTCATTTTTGCAAGACGATATAAAGTGTTGTTTACAGAATCGAAAGAAGCTACAAGATCGTTGAGTGTCGATATGCCGTTATAACTGCCGTCTTCGGTTGACACACCTATGGCATGACCTTCCGAAATCATCCGCAGGACTAAGTTCGGATGTGATTTTATCCCTTCGGACGTAAGGAAAAATGTTGCCGCACAGTTATAACGATAAAGCAAATCAAGGATTTCATCGGTATACTCATTTGGCGACGCGTCAAACGATAAATAAACGTATATAGGGTCGGGTTTATCTATCGGCTTTTTCGTATCGACTTCTTTTTTTGTAGTTTCAGTCACCGGAGGTTTTGTTGTATCTGTGTTTTTTGTGGTTTCAGTCGGCCTTGAAGTTTGCGGTGCCGTTGTCGTTTCCGATGTAATATCTTCCGGATTGAGTGCCTTCGGATTATAAATTTCAAGTAGTTTTACAAACGATAACGTTTCTTTTCCGTCGCATATGCGATAGTATATCTTTCCTGTTTCGTTGTTTTTATATTCCTCAATTTTAAGTCCTAACATTGAGCATACCGTTTTCATCGGTACTGACACGACAAGACCGTATAATATCCATGTGACGATTTCATAGACATTGCCTTGTTCATCCTGAGCAATGTTTTTTCTCGTATTAAATGAAACGTATTTTCCGTTGTTTGAGTTTGAAATAACGAAGTTATCCGGCATTGTAACGTCTGTGACGACGCTTATTCCTTCAAATTCATTGAATACGTTTGATGGAACGTACATTACACCGTCAACTTCTTTTAAGGGGTATCTGTATTCATTATACCAGTTTTCGTCATTTAAATATAACCGCAGAGTTTCTGTTGCGGCATCAGTGTGAAGTGCGGAAAAAAGAGTCGTAACGAGAATAATTAACGCAACAGCGGCGCTAATTATCATATTATGTTTTTTATTTTTCACACCGCTCACTGAAAGCCACCTCCCGATTATATATAAGCTGGATATAATGCAAGAGTTATCGATAATGCTACTTTATCTATTATCATCTGTTAGCTTGCTGTGAGTTATACACATCGAGCAAGTATATAACGGCAAGATTCGTCACAAGTTTATAGCTCACGGAACCCTGGGTACCCTGACTTTTCAAGTAAACGTCATTTACTTTGCCTGAAACTTTCGCTGCAACGTTTTTTTCGTATTTTTTAAAGAATTCATTATAGGCCGCCATTTCACCCCTTGCCTCTGCATCAAGGGTTACCAACCACTGTGAGTACCGTGATTTGTCGGCCTTATACATATCGGACATAAGATACTCAAGAAGAGACTGATAACCGCTGTAACGGATGTATGGATCGTCACTTTCCATGCAGACGAGAAACGCCATGAAATTTGCTTCGTCTTCTCGCGTTATCCCGCGCTGATGGGATAGCTCATGCGCCGCTGTATATGGAACTGTATAGTCCGGAAAGTTAGTGTTGATATTTGCCTCTCCCGTGTAAAACGTATATACACCTGATATGTGCGTGTATGTCATCGGTTCGCTGAGCATTATTTGTTTGACGCCGATATGAAGTTTTGGTATAAAGTCATATTTATCAGCAAGAGAATTATACGCGTCAACAAGCTTATCGCTCATTTCCCTGTATGAATAAGGCATAATCGAGGAAGAATCAGGTTTAAATGTAATTTCCCCGGTTATACCGTTGACCTTTTCAGTTAAAATTTCAGCCGCTTCATACAGTTCGTCAACCGTAATGCTGCGTTCTTCTATCCCCAGCTTTTCAGCAAGAGATGTTCCTCTGTATCCGTGAGCAAATGTGAGGACAAACACGGAATAAAGGAGGGCGATTATGCTTAAAAGCGATGTAACATATCTGACAGTTGCACGCCCGCTTACAGAAGCACGTGGGACAATGAAAACGATGACAGCAACAAGCGCCACCGGCATGAAAAGCAGAAATGTCTCAGCAAATGAAAACGGAAACCAGCAAGTGAGATAACCGAGTGTCCCGCGGAATATGGTAGATATGCGGATATTAAAGAAATCAGCATAACTTGGCGATAGTATTCCGACTATATGCGACGCGGCACACAAAATAGTCAGCGCATATATGATAAGCGCATGCGTTGGTACCCATTCCCTTATTTTGGTTAATGCTTTTCTTTTATTCATGAAACGACCTGCCAAAAATCAATATTAGCTATAAATAATATAAATAAAGCGTGGGACGGTGTTTAAAGAAACGCCGCCCACGCGCAAAAACACCTTTACTCAGCGGAAAATGCGTAGATCGTGGTATAGTCGTATATCTCGCCCGGAGAAAGTGTTGTGTCTGTGAATTCAGGATGGTTCGGGCTGTCTGGCATGTGCTGCGTTTCAAGGCAAAAAGCACAGTATTTGCGTTTCGGAGCGCCACCTTTGAATGGAGGTTCGTTCTCATTAATAGCACAGCCCGCATAAAGTTGTACGCACGGCTGATTCGTGTAAACTTTCATTACGCGGCCTGATTTCGGGTCACGCGCGATTGCAGAAAGTTTGATAGAACCGTCGGCGTTAAGGATGAAATTATGGTCGTAACCATTTCCGTATCGAAGCTGTTCATTATCAGCGTGTATATCGCGGCCAATTGGTTTAGACTGGCGAAAATCAAATGGTGTTCCCTCTACGGGTAAAAACTTACCGGTAGGAATGAGTTGTGAGTTAACTTCATTTACTGCGTCAGCGAAAATCTGAAGCTCATGATCAAGTATTAAGCCATTTCCGCAGCCAGCAAGGTTAAAGTATGCATGGTTTGTGAGGTTAAGTACAGTTTTTTTGTCAGTCGTGGCTTTATAATTTATAGAAAATGCGTTGTCGGCAGTTAATTTATATCTCACTTTAACGTCAAGATTGCCATCGTAGCCTTCTTCCCCGTCCGGTGAGAGGTATGAAAGCTCAATTTCAGGCTCGTCACCGTCATCAATAACAGTTACGCCCCACATTTTGCGGTCAAAACCAACCTTACCACCGTGGAGATGGTTAGGGCCATCGTTATTATAAAGTTTGTACTCTTTTCCGTCGAGCGTGAATTTAGCTCCGCCGATACGGTTGCCATAACGCCCGATTAGTGCTCCCTGATAGCCGGAGCATGTCATATAAAGCTCAGGATCATCGTAGCCGCAGACGACATCAGCGAAAACACCATTCTTATCGGGCACACAAAGACCCGTAACGGTACCACCGAGGTCAATTACGGACAGTGTAACACCTGCTTTATTTTTAAGAATATACTGTGTTACGGCGACACCCGCTTTTGTTGTGCCAAACGGCGATATTTTAATAGACATAAATCTTCATCCTTTCGGGATTGTATTTATTTATCACATAAAGGGTGCGTTATCGAGGTAATTTAAGAATACGATATATAAAAAGTTAGGTTAAAAAATCATTATTGTGAAATCGGGGAGTGCATCCCCGATTTCACTTATTTTTATCATAAATATTTAATCTTCATACCCGTGCGGGTTTTTAAGGAGGAAGTTATATGCATCGCGGCACATATCGTCGAGTGTCAGTTTAGCTTCCCAGCCGAGCACTTCCTTTGCTTTCGTAGGGTCGGCATAAGAAACTGCAATGTCGCCCGGACGCCGCGGCATTATTACCTTTGGAATTTCCTTTCCTGATGCGCGTGAGTATGCGTCTATTAATTCAAGAACCGAATATCCACGCCCACAGCCAATGTTGAAACATTCCCACCCTTTAACGGTGTAGACGCGCTTCAGCGCTGCTATATGGGCTTGCGCAAGGTCAGTAACATGGATATAATCGCGCACGCCTGTGCCATCCGGTGTATCGTAGTCGTTTCCGAAAATGGTGATAGCATCCCACTCACCGGCTGCAACCTTCTGTATGCGTGGCATTATGTTGTTCGGTATGCCCATGGGGTCCTCACCTATAAGACCGCTCTTGTGAGCGCCGATAGGATTGAAATAACGCAGGCATGAAACGCTCCACTCAGGGTCAGATACGCATACATCGGCAAGGATACGCTCAATAACGAGCTTTGTTTCTCCGTATGGGTTTGTAGCTGACGTCGGGAAGTCTTCTCTCATCGGCACTGTTTCAGGATCGCCGTATACTGTCGCAGACGACGAGAAAACCATGCGTTTAACGCCGGCCGCAGCCATCTCCTCACATAACACCACCGTGCCGCCGATGTTATTCTTATAGTAAGCAAGCGGTTTTTCAACAGATTCACCGACAGCTTTCAGCCCGGCAAAGTGTATAACAGCGTTAATTTCGTTCTCAGCAAAGATTTTTTTCATTGCTGATGCGTCGCACATATCAGCTTCGTAAAACTTGACGCTCTTCCCTGTTATTTGCTTAATCCTGTCAAGCACGCATGGTTTGCTGTTGTAGAAATTATCAAAGACAACAACATCGTAACCTGCTTCGAGCAGCTCAACGACTGTATGAGAACCTATAAAACCAGTACCACCCGTAACAAGTACTGACATACTTTTGTTTACTCCTTCCAGCCGCATATGCGGCAAACATAAAATAACACTGTATAATATAAAGCATTATTCTTTGCTATGGTGTTATTTTATGTCAATAATATTCTTTCTTTTATATGCTTATGCCCAAAGATCCTCCGGGTATACTCCTTCTTTAATAAGCTGTCCTATACCCTCGACAACGATAGGCTTATCTTCACGGCTTGTTACGCCGTACCAGCGGGCATTAGTTTTCAGCATATCAACAGTGCAGCGACCGTCGCTTATCATTTTGAATATTGATATCGGCAGATAAACTTCGCATTTAAGCGGATCGCGCGCAGGATCCGTTAAAACTTCCTTAACACATTCACGGAGAACCGGGAAAATCTGCTTTGTAAGACCCCAGCAGTTCATGGAAACAAGCGAATTTTCGGAAAGCGGACGCCACTCGCCGTCTTCAAACGACTCTGCGCCCTCAGGGATTGAGGGGTTCGGCTGGATTTTGAATGTTTCAACAAGTGAAATGAGCTTTCCATTTTCGTCTGTCTTGCAGATACCGCGTGTAACGGTGCCGTTCGGTGAAAGTGTGTTTTTAAGAACATAACCGACCATGCAGAAACGTGCGGGGATTCCGTCCGTTATCTTGGTGCGCAGGAAATCGGCAATAGCGAAATACATTTCGCGTCCGTAAAAATCGTCTGCGTTTATAACGGCAAACGGATCATCGCCTATAACATCCTCAGCGCACAATAGCGCATGGGCTGTTCCCCAAGGCTTTACGCGGCCCTCCGGTATTTCAACGCCTTCAGGCACGTTTTCGAGTGTCTGATAGGCATACTCGACTTTGATTTTTCCTCTTAGTCTTGCACCAATTGTTTCTTCAAAGTCTTTTTCATGCTCCGGCTTTATGATGAATACAACACGGTCGAATCCCGCTTGTATGGCATCGTAAACAGAGAAGTCAATAATGAAATTTCCTTTGTCCGTTATGGGGTCGATTTGTTTCATTCCGCCGTAGCGTGAGCCCATACCGGCAGCAAGTACAACAAGTGTCATTTTAATATAAATCCTCCGATGGTTTATTGCTGTTTATATATATTTACTTGTTTACTAAGAATTTAGGGCAATAAAAAGGCAAAACAATGCTTGCTTACTCTTTTGATATATCGTTATTATTTGTTTTATCAGTATTTTCTTTATTATCTGAGTTTTCTGTTTCTTTGTTTTCTATGTTTTCAGTGTTTTGAAAATCAGTATTTTTATCTTTCTTTTCTTTTTTTCGATTGCGTTTTTCTTCGGCAAGAGAAAGCGCACGCTCGTATGCTTCACGGCGGTCAGCGAGCATTTTCGCATATTCGGGGTTTCCGCCGCCATCACAGAGATAAGGCTTATCTTTATATATTTGCCTGTTCCTCAAAAGCAGGATAAGGCCAATAATGACGCAGGCAAAACCAATTACTTGTGAAATCCGCAGCGTCGTATTACCTATATAAAGGCTGTCGGTTCGCAGCGCTTCTATGAACATGCGTCCGAAGCCATACCATGTTATATACCAAAGAAATGACTGTCCGTCGTATTTTCTGCGGCGGAAAAAGATCATTATCAAGGTAAACCCGATGATATTCCAAAGCGATTCATAAAGAAAAGTCGGGTGATAATATGTCATTTTCCCGTCTGTAGAATATGCAATTCCCATGCGGCAGAATATATCAGTTTCCGTGCCGTAGGCTTCTGCATTGACAAAGTTGCCCCAGCGGCCGATAGCCTGACCGATCATAGCAGCCGGTCCGCCTATGTCAATTATTTTATAAAACGGCAGACGTTTTTTCCGCGATATTATATAAGCAGTTATAAAGATGGCGATGATGCCGCCATATATGGCAATACCGCCATTCCATATGCCGACCATTTTTATTAGCGATTCTTTGACGTTTTGCCAAAACGAACCGTTTTTAACGATAAAATTATCTAAATTAAAGAGGACGTAATAAATACGTGCGCCGGCTATACCGAAAACAATGCAAAAAATGAAGTAGTCAAGTATGTCGTCAGTTAAAAATCCGGCTTTTTTTGCATTGAAATATATAAAAGCACATGTAGCTATAATACCAATCGTCAATATTATTCCGTACCAGCGTACTTCACGGCCGAATAATTTGAAAGCTACTTCGTTCACAGCAAATGTGTCTATCCCAAGTCCGGGAAATGAAAGATAATTGATATTCAATAAAATCCCCGGCATCTGTGCCTCCATTACAATAGCGCTAAATGCATGAAAAAGCGCCGATTTTCGCATAGCTTTCTTTTGTATTTTACACGAAAACGGCGCTTTTTGCAATACTCGGAGAAATTTACTTTGGAATATTTATATTTTTACAATAATTATTGTCCAGCCACCTGCGGACTCTTCGGGGGTAAGTGTAACCGATTCACCCGGACGTATTGTATAGTTTCTGCCGCTTCTTACTGGCGCGCTTGTCGCTGATGAGCTTGTCGTTTGCGCGGCGTTCCCGTAGCGAACAGCTATATCAACGCGTCCCGCCCGTGTTGGCAAAGACACAAGATAGTCACCGATTACACCCGGCGGCGGTGGCGACACGACTATATTACCAAGAGAAAGAGATATGCCGAGCAAGTTTTCCATGACGACAGTATAATACCATGCTGCCGAGCCTGTATAACTGCTCCAGCCGCCGCGTCCTGTGACGCCGGGCGCATAATACACATCTGCTGTAAAGAAGTATGGCTCGTTTCCATAAATGCGCCCGCGCTCGCTCTTTTCGCATATTATGGCGGGATTTATCGCCCGCAGAATAGAAAGCCCACGTTCGTAATCACCTTTTATAAGGTGAGCGGCAGCCGCCCATATAGCAGCATGTGTATACTGTCCTCCGTTTTCACGCAAGCCCGGCGGATACTCCGTAATATACCCAAAGTCGGGGCTTGACTCATCAAACGACGGCGAGAATAAGCGATATACGCCGGCGTTTTTGTCAAATAGCTCATTGTAGGCAGTAGTAAGAGCCTTTTCTGTCCGCTCATCATCTGCTTTTGCAAATACGGCAAACGATTGCGGCAGTGTGTCAATCTCGCAGCCCGATGACCCCTCACATCCGATAATATCACCCGAATCTGTGTAAGCACGTGCGTATCTGTCAGAACACCACGCGCTCTCGGCTGCAGCGACGAGCCGTTCAGCCTCGGCTCTCAGCGCATCGGGCAGCATCTTATCGGCTTTGCCCCACAGCTCTGTCGCATTTGCAAATTCGCGCAAAGTCACAGCGAGGAAAAAGGCAAGCCATACGCTTTCACCCGCGCCGCCGGCGCCAACGCGGTTCATACCGTCGTTCCAGTCACCTGAGCCTATGAGCGGAAGTCCATGCTCACCACGGGCAATTGATGCTTCAATGGCTGTCATGCAGTGTGTGAAAACGTCTGCCTTATTTTGTGATACGGCGGGGACTTCGTATCTGTCATGTTCGCCAACTTTAAGCGGTGGTGAATCAATAAACGGCACTTCAACATCGAATAGTGATGTGTCGCCTGTTGCCAACACATAACGCGACGCTGCATAAACAAGCCAGATATAATCGTCCGAGCAGCGTGTCCGCACGCCGGGGTCAGATGAAGTCTTACTGCGTCCGGGCAGCGGATGCCACCAGTGCTGCACAAAGCCATCCTTATACTGGTGTACGCATGAGCGTATTATATGCCTGCGCGTCAACTTTGGATTGTAGTAAAGAGCGGACAGCGAGTCCTGGAGCTGGTCGCGAAATCCGTATGCCCCGCCGCCCTGACAAAATCCGGTACGCGCCGTCATTCGTATGACCGACGCCTGATATGGCAGCCATTTATTCAGAAGATGGCTGAGCCTGCGGTCTTTCGTGATGTCAACGGACGCGTTAAAATAAAGCTCCTCTATATGGGCTTCTGCGGCATCAAGGCCTGCTATAACGTCGTTTGTGTTGCGGTATTTGCTGTTGATATGCGAAAAGCACATTTCAGCCGACGCAGCCGGCGCTGATGCAAGCATAAAGGCGCAGTCAAAGCTGCCGTTTGACGACATATCTGCCGAAACGGAAGCCCAGACGTATCCTTCCGTGGCGTCAAAGCCATATAACACCCTTCCGCTGACAGCCCGCAGCGACGACGTTATACCTGTGCCGCCGAATACAGGCTTAAACAGCACTTCTCTTTGCGATGCGTAAGCTGAGTAAAGAGCGCTGTTGTCGGGCACTGCTGTGTATATAACCTCGACGTCATCAAAGCCGCCGCCTTTCGCGATTACGCTTATGAGCTTGACGGGGAGTTTTTCGTCAAGGCCTATTTTTACTTCATACGATAAACTGCCGATCTCACCTTTGTAAACGGCATATCCGAAATTGTAATCAACCCGGCTTGCGCACGCGCATAAATCGTATAAAGCTCCGCCCGCGCGGAGAATCAAGCGCTCGCCGGCAATGGTTTTGACATAATCCGTGTGGCGCTGAGTTATCTTTGACTCGGCGGCATTGACGTACCAAGTATAGCCGGCGGTGTACTGTGTCAGAAGCGTACCCACAACAGCGTTTGCAAACGCGAACTGCCACGGCTTAAGCTCGGGGTCAGATGATTTGTCAATAGCAAACCCACCTCTTGTAAAACCGCCGCCGCGAGTACTCATAATAATGTCCGAAAAATCAATTCTGCCGCTCGGGGGTACTGATGTTATAATTTCACGGCCGCTGACAAGTGACTCCGCGTCATATGCACCGTCTGTGCGTGGCGCGAACGACGTCTGCCTTGACAATGCGTAGATAACGCGCCGTTCCTCCTCAGTTAAGGCCGCGCCGTTTATGAAGTGAACGCCGTTCGGTCGTCCATGCATGGACATAAGCCCTGCTTCTTCGCAAAGCTCGACAAGCTTTGCGTATGCGGGCGAGTCATAAACACTGCCGCCGGGCGCAACAATTACAAGGTCATAGCGTACGCCGGATACGGCGAGGAATCGCTTTGCGTATAAAAGCTCGCGCATAGCCGACAAAGGCACGCCGCCTAATGCTGTGTCCGGCATCTCGACGCACACAATCGGCAAATCGCCCGATATGCCGTGGCGCCATAATAGGTCGCGAGAAAACATCGGTTCGCTGTAGAAATCGCCGACCGACGGGATTATTGTGCGCCGCGGGTTGATTATCGCATTTGCCGTGCGCATGGCAGTGCGTATTGCGCTTTCATCAGCTCCCGCAAGGGCAGCACGGCTTCTGTATAAAAGTGCTGCGCCATCTGATATGCGTTTTGCTGCGTTCACATCGTAGCCGGAGCAAATCTCATGCGCTTCATTTGCACTTGCGGCTGACGCAACGATGAAAACGACACTGTTTTTACTTATCTCATTCTTTTCTTTGAGTTTTATTCTGACAGCGCACGCCGGATGAACGCAAGCGCCGCCGTGAAAAACAGCAGGGATATCAAATATTCTTGAAATATCTGTTTTCCCGTAAACAGGCGTCAGTATTTCATCCTTACGGTCAAAAAACTCGCTTGATTCTATTGTTGAGTTGCCCGGTGCTGCGGCTCGTACGGCAACGGCGCATGAATCCGACCGTTTCCTCGAGAACCTTCGATAAACAGCGGTTTTTGTGACCGGGTCAAAATCCGACTTAATAAACAAATCGGAGTAAGGCGGCGCTGATAAATACGCCCGCTCACGGTTGAGTATTGGCTGAAAATAAAATGCTGCAGAAGCTTCGTTTATATCACCGGAAACGTTAAAAGCAAACGTTACGACGGGTTTGTCGTGAGCGACGGTAATTTTAACCGTCGTCTTCATAATGCCGCCGCGGTGCATAAGCTCCATTTCATATGTCGCATGCGAGCCGTCAAATGAAAATGAACGCTTAGATGTTCCGCCGTCCGTGGCAATACCGCGCAGGCAGTCATATACTTCGTCATCCGCATGAAGAAGGATTCTGACACAGTCAAAAGGAAGCATCACCGAAGGTGAGCCGGATATCAGCTTTTCACCATCGTATATGACAACAGTACCGTCAGATGTCGCGATGACTTTTGTCCTTCCATTTGAAAGCACTGCCGTATCGGCGCTTACGTTGGTGCCGGGCTTTTGCATCAGGGCTGATATTGTTTCCTCTGCACCAGACGCATAAACAATGCGCGTCGTACGCTTCATTCCAATCGGTATGCGCTCATAAAGAAGCTCAGCACCGACAGCGCAGCAAGGCTCCCTCATGAAACGCCTTATATTGATATTATTCATGCAGGCGTTTGCGCATGCGACAAGCGACATGCCCATGTGGTGCGACATATAAGAGCGCACAATGGCATATCCGCCGCCTGTCCGCTTCGGCGTGAAGTCGACAGCTTCATAAAAGCCGTATTTTCCATAAAGATCTGTTTTAGCAAGCATTGCAAGTGTGCGGCAGATGGCTTTTGTGTCACAGCCGAGCATGAGGTAAAGCGAGTACGGGGCGAATACATATTCCCCGGAAAGAGACTGCGATAATCCGAGCGGCGCGCGTCCGTGCGCCTTGTAGCCGTAGTTCATTTCACTGTCAAAGTCAAAAAACGCACTTTCGCTTTTACCGAATATTTTAATGCCACCGGGAAACTCAGCAGTTTCAGCCTTTTGACATTCATATGCTAAAGCAAGCGCTTCCGAGCGCAGGTCACAGCCACCCGTCGGCATGAAAAGAGACGGCATAAAGTATTCGAAAGCGCTGCCGCTCCACGATAAAAGAGAAATCCCACCGTCAATATCAAATACGAAGCGGCCCATTGTTCGGAAATGCTCCACCGGAACGGCGCCGGATGCCGTTGCGTAAAACTCTGTTGTAAGCATTTCGCTTGCATATAAATCGTAAGCGTTATCATCAAATTTATCGGCGGCACCGTTGTAGCCAATATGGAAAAGCCCGCGCTTTTTATCGTATAAAGCAGCGATATTTGTCTCTTTTATAATAACTTCAATTCGCTCTACAAGCGGTTTGTAATACTCGCCGTATTCAATAAGTCCGTTTTTCAGCGCGACAAGAGAGGTCAGGAAGTTCCCGCTGTCGACCGACGACACATACGACGGGAACATGACGCTCATGTCCTCAAGATTGTACCAGTTATATAGGTTCCCGTGCCATTTCGGAAGTTTTTCAATTGCCGAAATTGTTGAGTCAAGACGGCTGTAAAAAAGTGTGTCGCTGATAAAACCGAAATCACGAGCCGACAGAAGCGCCAAGAGGTACATACCGATGTTTGTAGGGGACGTGCGCATTGCTATTCTGTCATCGGGTATCGTGGCGATGTTGTCAGGTGGCAGCCATCCGGTATGTGCCCCGACATTATCCTCAAAATAATTCCATATATCGGCGGCAAAACGCCGCAGAAGACGCTTTTGTGCTGTTGGCTCATCATCCGGCTCTTCCTCCATGTCCGCATCATTTTTATTTTCGCACATGCGGTACATAACATAAGGAAACGATGCCCACAAAGCCGCAAGAATGAAGAGAATCGGTGCACCTGCCCCACCGGCAATAGTGCACAAAAGTGCTACCACCGCAAGCGCCACAGATGCTGATGTGCGTGCGTAGTATTCACCTGCTCCACCGCGGAATAACCCTTCGGCAGCAACGGCTGTTTTCCATTCGAGCAAGCCGCGCCCGGTGATTTTCATGCGTATTATAGCGCGATACCATGCAGACGCCGCCGATGTTGCGGCATATGCAAGAGACGCGAAGCTGTAGTATAGATTAAAATATAAAAGCGAGTAATAATCGGGGAGCCCGCAGCGGTAAACGCGCCGTGGTACACCGATACCGGCTATAATGCTGTAAAAAAGGCCATATATGATGTCAAAAGAAGCGACAAGAGCCAAAAGACAGCCGTAGCCACCTGACATCAGCGACAAAATAAGCGCCAATGTTCGGAATATAGGAGTAATCGCCGCGATTACAGGCTCACGAAGGCGCTGTTTTTCCGTAGGTCTTAGCGGGTTTTTATAAACCGAGCCATCGGCGCCGCGTATGCGACGGCGGCATAATACTAAAGCCTGAACGTCCCCGCGAAGCCATCTGTCGGCGCGGACCGCATGCTGCAGAAATCCGGACGGAACCCCGTCCGTCAGCGTTATATCCGACAAACACCCGCAGCGCAGGCGCGTGCCCTCAGCAATATCGTGGCTTAAAATTTGCTCGCGCGGGAAAGCGCCCGAAACTGTGACGGCGTATGCGTTAATGTCAATCAATCCCTTGCCACAGAAGATACCGACACCTGTCAGCGCCGCATACAGCGAAAACTGTGCGAATGCATATGCTTCCCTACCCTCGCACGCATACATATACTTGAGGTATTTGTTCCACTTGCGCGAATTTTTAAGCGACGCTGTCATCATCGGCTGAATAACACCATAGCCATCCGTCACGACAGGATAACCGCGCCTTGATGATATTACAGGTTCGTTTAACGGATGGATAGCCGTTCCGATCATACGCTCAATTTCTGAGCGAGTAATTTCGGTATCTTCGTCAAGGGCGATAATATACCTGTATTCACCCGGCACGATATTTCGTCCGCCGTGAGCGGTAAGCGTATTTTCCTCGCCTCTGAGGTATGCAATAAGCTCTTCCTGCTCACCGCGCTTGCGCTCACGGCCGATATATTTGCCCTCACTCTTGCTGTATGTCCGAGGACGGGTAAACAAATAAACATCATCACGACCGCGAGAGATTTCAGATATACGTTCTTTTGCCGCGTGCAGTATATCTTCATCACCCGGGGCTGTTTCTGTGTCTGAGTCGGGCAGATCGGCTAAAATTGCAAAGGCGACGTTTTCCCTGCCCAAGACTTCTCTGTATCGAGCGAGTTTTTCAAAAATTTGCTCGTCGTGCTTTCCGCCAAACAGCAGTGTTGTGATAACAACCATCGTTTTTGCGTTATCGGGAACCCTGTCTATTCTCAGTCTCGGCAGTATGTCCGGAGTTATCTTATGGGACAAGATGTCATTTATTATTCGGACGAAAAAAGCTCTAAGCGGCAGAAATGACAAAAGTGCGGCAAAAAAGAGCAAAGTATTGCCGGAAGCATACGCTGCTGCCGAAATTGCAAGACAAAAGACAAGAGTAGCACCGTATATTATGGCGAAATAAAGCGCGCCCGCGCCGCGCTCCGTATACTTCATGAGATAATAGCCAATGTGACGCTGGCAGCCCTCGGCACGCTCAGCGATAGAGCGCAGTCTTTTAGCAGTTTCATATTCACCGGCATGAGAACGCTTTGCAATTTCAGCGAGCTTGCGCCGGTACATGTTTTTTGTATCCGCGTCGCAGTTTACATAAACTCCCGCGGGGTCAAGAAGGAATTCCGACTCCGTGATTGATATGGCTTCAAATATACTTGTAAAATCAATAGAATCAAGCTTATAAAGAGTTTTTATCAATCGTCCAACGAGAGAGGACGCAGAACTATGCATTTCTGCGATATCCACGGCTGTTGCCATCTCCCCTTGTGAAAAATTAAGGGTAGCGTCACGGCAAGCGTCTCCTATGCCGATAAGGCATCGAGCGGCAAGCATGTCGCGCAATGAAAATAGCTCTCCTACCGTCAAATAATCGCCGCTGCTTTGAAATTCTCCGAGCGCAGATTTTATGCGGTCTTCTGTGATAGCAACGTCGCCATCTCCAATGATAGATTTGCACAGCGAAAGAAGCCGCGGGTAATCTCCGTCGTCAGACGGCAACTCGCGCCGCTTCTTAAGCCCTGCTACAACTGATTTTTTTATTCGAGTTAGCTTGATTATGTTGTCATTAATCCAGATGAACTCCGGTGTCCTTCTGCGCTGGGAGTATATGTCCTCAATGTATAAGAATGAATCGTCGATTAACTTTATTGTTTTTTTCAGTGACACATTCTTCATCAGCAATAAGTATCGCGCCGGTAGTATTTTTTACAATAGCCGTCGCGTCTCCAGTCATTAGATAATATATCTATTATCATCAGATTGAAGAAAAATTATTCCAAAGCAAAACGGACGGGTTGATTATCCGTCCGTGTCTTATTATTTTTTACTGTTTTTATCTTGTTCTTGTGATGCTTTCCACACAAGGTAAGCATTGATGAACCCATCAATATCGCCGTCCATTACGGCTTGTATATTGCCGTCTTCATAACCGGTGCGCGTGTCCTTAACAAGTGTATACGGCATGAAAACATACGAACGTATTTGTGAACCCCATTCAATGTTTGCCTTTACACCTTGTATATCCTCGATTTTTTCAAGGTGCTCGCGCTCTTTTATCTCCATTAAGCGAGCTTTCAGCATTTTAAGAGCTGTCTCTTTGTTTTGAAGCTGACTTCGTTCGTTTTGGCAGCTAACTATAATTCCTGTGGGCTTATGAAGAATTCGTACAGCCGATTCAGTTTTATTGATGTGCTGCCCGCCTGCACCGCTTGATTTATGTGTTGTTATTTCAAGGTCATTTTCATTAATTACGATTGAATTATCTTCGGGAAGCTCGGGCAAGACCTCAACTGAAGCGAAGGATGTGTGTCGCCTGCCAGAGGCATCAAAGGGAGATATGCGGACAAGGCGGTGGACGCCGTGTTCACTTTTAAGATAGCCGTAGGCGTTCTTGCCTTCGATGATTATTGTAGCGCTCTTAAGACCCGCTTCTTCACCGTCAAGCCAGTCTATGAGCTTAACTTTATAATTGTGGCGCTCGCCCCAGCGTGTGTACATACGGTAAAGCATAAGTGCCCAGTCCTGTGCTTCCGTACCGCCGGCACCCGGGTGAAATGATACAATGGCGTTCGAGTCATCGTATTCGCCTGACAAAAGCGTATCAATCCGCATTTGTTCGGCTTCAGCTTCGATTTCGTTTGCTTCTTTTATTATTTCATCGACCATTGACTCGTCGTTTTCTTCTATTGCCATCTCGCACATTATTATAGCATCTTCAAGACGGCGTTCGAGTGTTTCATATGCTTCTATTTTGTCTTTAGTCCGCTTCGATTGTTTTAAAACGCGGCTTGATTCTGTTTGATCAGCCCAGAAGTTTTCAGCCATCATTAATTTATCAAGCTCTGCAGCTTCGGAACGCAGTTTATCAATGCGCAGAGCGGAACCGAGATCGGTTATTTTTGAGCGCATACCATTTAGTTTGTATTTTGCTTCCTCAAGTGCTAATATCATATCGGTCGGATAATCCTCCGTAAATCGTGTGACAATTTTTGGTGTGCGTTATTAAAAGTATGTATAACTTTATAATTGTATCATACGTTTATGCTGTTGTAAAGATCGATATAATATCGATATAATTATGTTATTTTTATTTTAAAATACTTTCCCTAAAAGTTATTCCGTGTTATAATATGATTTAATTATAAAAACGGAGCATGTAAAACGATGGTGGAAAACAACGGACCTATCTTGCCACAGAGAAAAATCATCATTGTTGCTGGCCATTACGGCTCAGGAAAAACAAACATTGCAGTTAATCTTGCCCTGCAAATGAGCAAATTTAGCTCCGTTTCGCTTATCGATTTTGATACGGTAAATCCATATTTTCGAGCAGCTGATGCAAAAGAAGAGCTTATTGCAGCAGGTGTGCGCCCGATAATCCCCGAATATGCGAACACAAATGTAGATATACCGTCGCTGCCACCGGAAACTGCTTCAGTTTTTGTCGGTGACGGGCGAGCCATATTTGACGTCGGTGGCGATGAAGGAGCTATTGCTCTTGGCGTATACGAGAAAGATATAAAAGCATGTGGCTATGATATGATTTACGTCGCCAATATGTACCGTCCGCTGATAGCAACACCGGAGGAAGCTGTTTCAGTTTTGCGTGATATTGAAGGATACTCACGCCTGAAGTTTACATGTGTCGTCAACAACTCAAACATCGGGCGCGACACAACTCCTGACGATATTATCGCATCAATACCATACGCTGAACGCATATCGGAGCTCACCGGACTTCCGCTTCTTTTTACATCGATATTATGGGACAAAGGATCGTGTTTTGATGCAATCCCCCGCCCCTTTATTATAAAAAACGCAACAAAACAACTATTCTGAGGAGATGAGCCAATGAATAAAGTGACAATCGACACCGAACGCTGTAAGGGCTGCGGCCTTTGTGCAAACGCTTGCCCCAAAGGCATAATAACGCTCAACGGTAAGACGCTAAACAGTCAGGGGTATCACCCTGCCGAGATAACAGAGCAAGAAAAATGTATTGCGTGTGCAATGTGCGCACTCATGTGTCCGCATGTCGTTATACGCGTTGAACGTGATGTTTGACACCGAGTGGTGATATAAAGGAGGTAAGTACATAAAATGCCGAAGGTTTTAATGAAGGGAAATGAAGCTATCGCGGAGGCCGCCATTAAAGCAGGCTGTCTTCACTACTTCGGTTACCCGATAACACCTCAAACAGAAATATCTGAGTATCTTGCAAAACGCTTGCCGAAGGTTGGCGGGGTTTTGATTCAAGCAGAAAGTGAAATTGCCGCTATAAATATGGTGCTTGGTGCGTCATCTGCAGGTGTACGCGCAATGACGTCTTCATCCTCCCCCGGAATCAGCCTTAAAAGCGAGGGTATATCATATCTTGTAGGCTGTGATCTTCCCGCCGTTATTGTCAACGTCCAGCGAGGAGGACCGGGTCTTGGCGGAATTCAACCGTCTCAGGCTGATTACTTTCAGGCAACAAAAGCATATGGGCACGGAGATATGCATTTAATCGTCCTTGCACCTTCAACCGTACAGGAAATGGCAACGCTGACCGGCGAAGCTTTTGACCTTGCCGATATATACCGTACGCCCGTTATTATACTTGCCGACGGCGCTATCGGGCAGATGATGGAGCCCGTTGATTTTTCCGAGCGTAAGCCCCGTGAAATACCGCCGAAAGACTGGGCTTGCACAGGGCACGAAGGAAATCGCAAACGCAATATAGTCAACTCCCTGATGCTCAATCCTGAAGCTCTTGAAAAATCAATACGCGAACGTTTTGAGCGTTATAAGAAGATTGAGGAAACAGAAGTTAAATACGAGAAATTCATGACCGATGATGCCGATATCATATGCGTCGCCTTCGGTATTGCTTCACGCATATGCAAATCTGCCGTAACAGCCGCCCGCGAAAAAGGCATCAAAGCAGGACTTTTACGTCCGATAACTCTGTGGCCGTTCCCGAAAGCGGCTATCGCTGAAGCTGCAAAGACAGCAAAAGCATTCTTGTCCGTTGAACTTTCTATGGGGCAGATGGTTGATGACGTTAAGCTTGCTTGCGAATGCCGCCGTCCGGTTGAATTCTTCGGTCGCACAGGTGGTGTGCTCCCCAGCCCTGCTGAGGTCACAGCAAAAATAGAAGCCATTGCGGCTCAGCTTTAAAAAGAAAGAAGGGAGATAACAATATGTCGGTCGTATTTGATAGACCCGCAGCATTGACGGATACGCTGATGCACTATTGTCCCGGCTGCACACACGGTATTGTTCACCGTCTTGTAGCTGAAGCTATTGATGAACTTGGAATTATCGGACGGACAATCGGCATAGCGCCTGTCGGATGTTCCGTTTTTGCATACAACTACTTCAATTGTGATATGATAGAAGCCGCACATGGACGCGCTCCCGCTGTTGCAACGGGCGTTAAGCGTGCTCGACCCGATTGCATTGTCTTTACATATCAGGGCGACGGAGACCTTGCTGCAATTGGAACTGCTGAAACTGTTCACAGCGCCACACGCGGCGAAAACATAACGATAATATTCATAAATAACTGTATATATGGTATGACCGGCGGTCAGATGGCGCCGACTACCCTGCCCGGTCAGGTTACAACAACATCCCCTTACGGGCGTTCACCTAAGATTCAAGGCAACCCCATACGCGTTTGTGAGATGCTCTCAACCCTTGACGGTGTCGCGTACGCAGAGCGTGTTTCCGTTGACTCTCCGGCAAACGTCCGCCGTGCAAAGAAGGCAATTTTAAAGGCGTTCCGCAATCAGGTTGAGGGAAAAGGATTTTCAATTGTTGAGGTTCTCTCGACATGCCCGACAAACTGGGGGCTTTCTCCTGTTGAAGCGCTCACTTGGCTTCGTGAAAACATGATACCTTACTACCCTCTTGGCGTTTACAAGGACATTGACAAAAAGGAGGGGGATGAAAAATGACACAGAATATATTAATTGCGGGCTTTGGCGGTCAGGGAATCCTCTTTGCAGGAAAAGCGCTTGCTAAAATGGGAATGAACGAGGGGTTACATGTTACGTGGCTTCCCTCATACGGCCCCGAAATGCGCGGTGGCGCCGCAAACTGCTCTGTTGTCTTATCAGACACCGAAATAGGCTCGCCGCTTGTTCCTGAACCGGACATTCTCATAACGATGAATATACCATCGTTTGATAAGTTCACACCAAAGATAAAACCGGGTGGAACACTGTTTGCAGACAGTTCAATGATAGATAAAAAGTGCACCCGCAATGATATAAATGCGTATTATATCCCCGCGTCGGCTCTTGCTTCTGACAATGACCTGCAAGGGCTTGCCAATGTCGTCATGCTCGGATATTTCCTTAAAGTAACGGGCATTTTCGATTATGATAAATTCCTTCTTGACATAACATCCGGCATACCGGCTTCCCGTGAAAAGCTGATTGAGGGAAACAAAAAAGCTCTTGCCATCGGTTATGCGTACGAGGGATAAGAAAACATCAGTATAAAATAACACACATACAAGCAAGAATAAAACCGTTTCACTGTATATCGCAATGAAACGGTTTTTTTATGTGCATATGAGTAAAACAAAGATACATTTAGTTCAGCATTATCTGACCGCCCGTGACAGGCACAGCCTGTCCTGTTTCGTATTTTTGCCTGATGATGTAGTCAATGGCGCACATAACATCCTCAACACGGCATCCGCGCCCGAGCGGAACCTTTGATTCATAATACCGCCTTACGTCATCAACAGTTTTTGCGCCCGGCACTTTACCGGATCGCAGATACTGTACGAAAAGACCGTTTTCCGGGTCACTCCAGAGCGGCCCGTCAAGGAAGTTGCCGGGGCATACGGCGTTGACTTTTATACCATATGGCGCAAGCTCAAGTGCGAATGACTGCGTAAGTCCGATTCCGCCGAATTTACTGCCGGCATAAGCGTAATTTTTATTGCTGCCTTCAAGCCCGGACTTTGAGTTGATTTGAATTATATCGCTCATGTAATCAGGGCTTGCTTTGCGCTGAAGCTTCATTATAACCGACGCATACTTAGCGCAGAGGAAATAAGCGTTATAATTAACCTTTGTAACAAAATCAAACGTTTTGCCATCAAGGTCATCAAGAGAACCGGAGCGGACGACGCCAGCGTTGCTTATAAAGACATCGATTCCGCCATATTCTGTTGCTGCAAAAGCTGTGAGTGCCGAAACTGAACTTTCGTCCGTCACATCACACCGGCAAGCGATGGCAGCATGAGCGCCATACTGCTCGCAAAGCGATGCTGCTACCATTTTTGCGCCTTCTTCGTTTATATCGGCTATGACAACGGACGCACCCTCCGCTGCAAGCGAACGCGCTATTCCCTCGCCGAAGCCTTGTGCTGCACCTGTGACAACGACAATTTTATCTGAAAGCGCGCCTGCACTTCCCTTGCCCGCGGAAACGCCCTTGCGGTAACTTTCAGCTTCCCAGTTTGCGATGAAGCGAACCATTTCATCACTCATCGGTGAATAGCCGCCGAATGCTTGAGATGAAACGTAAATTTTTACGGCGTCGAGAAAAACGTCGCGTGCTATGGCAGCTTCTTTTGTCGAGGAACCGAGCGAGAACATGCCTACGTCTTCGGCAATTACCGTTTTTGGCATACGTCCTTCTTCGGCAACATATGAATTCCAAGCAGAAATAATGCTCTCCGGTTTTGTGTCGGTTATATACAACGGTTTTACACCGGCATAAACGATGTGATCAGGTGTCGGTGGTGTGAAAAGTGCTTTTGCAGCATCAAAAGAAGATGCCAGCTTTGAAACCTCAGGGTTTTTCGTAAAAATGCAGCGGCTTTTGCCTTCAGGCGAGAAAAGCATACGTAAAACCGGTGCTATGCGAGACGCTGTTTGGCGCGATGCGTCGTCCGTATTATCAGTAAGGTCAGGCAGCGCAGGTTTTGCTTTAATTTCAGCTTCAACGGTACTCATAACACGCAAGACAAGCGCATCGAGTGTTTCTTCATCATCAGCGGCAAAGAAAACACCGTGATTCTGAAGGAAAATGAGGTTAACACGTGCCCCTTTTGCTTCAGCTTCTTTTATGCGCTCAGAACAAAGGTGCGCAAGAGTATATCCCGGCTGTGTTTCGGGAATCCATAACGCATCAGGAAAAAGCTTTGCACAAGCAGCTTCACCGTTTTTTGCGCACGACATAGCATTAACGGTGGCCGGATGAACATGCAAAACATATTTCTGCGGGAGCAGATTATGTAGCAGCGTCTCGACGCTCGGACGCTTGCCACGTGCCTTGTCTTCACTTGTGCGTGCGTCCATCATAGCGGCAAGGACTTCTGCTTCACGATCCGAATCGCTCATCCCGGCAGGATACTGACGCTCGGTTATAACCGAAAGCGCACGTCTGTCAAGGCAAACAAAGCCATCCTCCGTTATCGTCGCAAGCGATGTACCGGAGCCTTTGACATAAATCACATCCTCGGTTTTATACGATGTGTTGCCGCCGCCCGCAAGCACATATGACGCGTCACGGCCGTATTTGTTTGATATGCGCACAATAGTTTCAAGTGACATTACAGTATCGCCTCTTTTATAACTCTTTTATAAAATATCAATTTTTGCTTCCCCGCGCCCGATCATAGAATAAAGCTTTGTCCGCTCTTCAAGCGAGGGATGTTTTACAATCATCTCGCTACTGTTCATCGCCAGACGTATATCGGATGTTGCTGCGATTTCATGCCCGATGAGCGCAAATGTCGTATCTATCAGGTGTCCAAACATCGGATCAGCCATCTTCTGACATATGAAAAGCTGGCGGGGGGAGTTTATATCCTCACCGCTTATTTCAAAAAAGTTATACGAGCGGCAAAGAGCCATTACACGGGATAATTGTTCCTTTGTGTTGCGGCTCGGCATATATGTTACGGCATCGAACCCTGTTTCCTTAAGCCAGGCGAAAAGTTCATCAAGATACGCATCTTCAAAGCGCTGTGCGCGCTTATCGCCAGTCACGGAATCACCAACGTCCCCAAGATACGCGTACGCTGTAATCGCTCCATGTGAGCGCGCAAACTCAATAAACTCTTCGGCATCCGGCAGCTCGTCAGTAGCCTGTATATATATAGTAGGGATAAGTGCGCTTTTTAAGGCGCCGAGTATATCGTATAAATAAAACTGCGGGGTTTTGTCCCCATCTGCTATATTTGAAAGGACTTTTTCAGGTATTTTGAGCTTCAGTTTTTCTGTCAAGAAAAGAGTTAGCGCATGCGGCGTTTGCGCATATTCGGCAAGCTTAATTGCAAGCGCATACATAAGGTGACGCTCGGTCACACTCCCGCCCGTATCAGCCATTGACTTCGGGATAACGTCGGTATCGTAGTCGATAGAAATACGATATGGCGAGAAAATATCGTTTATCCTATCACACATAGCTCGGTTACGCTTACTCCGCGCTTCACGGTAAGGCTCAAGAAAATGCTGAAACGCTTCATTTTTCCCACGCGGTACGCCGTGCGCACACACGTATGCCACACCCGGCTGATCAGGATTGTTAAGCGTCCTGTCTTCAAACCGACTAACCTTAACACGACATTCAACGCCTTGTGTCGTCGGCAGCCCGAAATAAGATCCCGCTTCTGTAAACTCAGCGCCACCCGCTATACTGTCGTGGTCGACGATTCCCGCCGTTAAAAGTCCTGCCCGCCAGGCTTCAAAAACAGCAGCCGCCGGTGTATATGGCGAAAACGAGTATGATGTGTGGATGTGGCAGTTAACAAAATTACCGCTCGGTGTTTGTTTTATGTCCCCCGTAGCAGCATTGCACGATAACATGCGCGCCGCTGCAAGACGCACTATTTCGCTTTTATTATAAAGCTCGGTTATGAGCTTGTCCTGTTCGTTTTTGCTTATATAATTTGCTTTATCGCTCAATTTTATCGCCTCTGCTTTTGTAAATGTCGTAAAATGATCCGTTAAGACCAAGAAAATCAATAATTTTGTTGTATTCGTCGATTTTTTCGTTGTTTATGATAGTGCCGCCGCGCCGTCTGACTGCGCGTATGAGAAGATTTTTCGGCGTTTCGTCAGGGTCTATCAGTTCTACAATGTCTGTGTGATAACCTTCTATTTCAAGCATCATGGCGCGAAGCGAATCTGTTACTGTTTCCGTCAGGCGCTGGGAGGTCATAGAACGCCGCGTGATAAATGAAAGAGGTTCGCAGTTTATTTTACCGTTAAGCTCATGATGACAGCAAGGAGTTGACAGAATAACGCGGGCACCCATTGCCACTGCACGACGAAGAACGGCGTCTGTCGCCGTGTCGCAAGCGTGAAGCGAAACTACAAGATGAATATTACTGTCGCCGAACGTATTTTCATAAACAGATGATTCATTTATATCAGAGCAGACAAATGTCATTCCATCGGCGCCTGTGCGCTTTGCGACGTCGGCACAATATTCAATGACGTTTTGCTTTCTGTCGACGCAAAGCATTTTTACATTGCGTCCGCGAACATTACTTAGGTATTCATATACAGCAAAGCTGAGGTAGCTTTTACCGCAACATAAATCGCAGACATTTAAAGTACCTGATGAAGGCAGCTTATCGTAAACATCATCAAGAAGTTCCGTGAATCTGTTAATCTGCCTGAATTTCGACTGTTTTTTATCGTGAACGCGCCCCTCAGCAGAGCTGATGCCTAATTCACGAAGAAAAGGCTCCGTTCCGTTGAATATATATTTCTTTTGTCTGTTGTGGGCGTTTTTGTTTTCATGGCTGCTTGCAGCATCATCGTTTTTACTGTCGCCACTGCCGGACGTGGGCTTTTTACTGCTTATCAGCGTTGCCTTGCCCTTTTTTGAGACCATAAGCTGATACTCGTCCGTCTCGGTTATCAGGTTAGCCTGCCTGTATTGTGATGTGAGTGTGAGCGCGCGTTCATATAAATTTTCAGCTTTTATATTGTCGCGCAGCGTGCGTCCGTCCTTATAAAATGATTCTACGGCAATTTTTGTTGCAGCACCGCTTAATGCGCCGTATGGCGTCACATTTATTCGTATAGCTTTTTCATTTTCTGATGCCGATGGGCGTGAAAAAACGGCTTTTTTCAGCGTGCCGGATGCTGCGGACGCTGAAAGAAGCCGGCAAAACTCTTTTATGTTTATGCCGTCATAGCCGTTCCTATTTAAAATTTGATTTTCGTCTTTATTCTCGCTGTTCATTTGATGTCAGAATTGCCCTCGCCACTGTTTTTATTCTTTGATTTGCCAAGCGACAGCTTTGGCTCCGTTTTATTATAAAGCCTTTTCATATTTGGCACGTGACGCCATATTATAAGCGCTCCTGTCAGGACTGTAATCAAGCCAGCGCCACTCCAGCCGACCCCTGTCGCGCGAAATATGCTGTCATGTATTATGGGATAAAGCCCGGCAACAATGATTGAGCCGAGCGAAACATATTTTGTTCCGGTGACTATGATGATAAATATTATAAGAAGTATCAAAAACACGACCGGGTCAAGAAGAAGCACCATCATTGCAGTAGCAGCAACGCCTTTTCCGCCGCGGAAACGATAAAAGACGGGAAAAATATGACCGACAACGCACATAAAACATGCAAAATACGCGCCGCGTACACCAAAAACAACCGTTCCCACTACAAAGGCGAGAAACGTCTTGAACAAATCGCCGAGAAGTGTGAAAAGCGCAGCCTTTTTACCGTAAACGCGGAGCATATTTGTCATTCCGGCATTTTTGCTGCCTTGTGTGCGTATATCTGTCCCATATACAAGCCTTGAGATGATGATAGCCGTATTTATACTGCCGAGCAGGTATCCGGAAACAATAGATAAGACAAACGCAGTGATGTAAAGAGCGGTAAATTTTGCGCCTGTCGTACCGCTCATCAGAATATTGCCTATAAAGCCGCGGTTTAAAAATTCAGCAAACGTCATAGTATGATAATCCAATCAAATATTGACAGTATTGAGCATGAATAAGATGGTTTACATCGAATCGTCATTATCTCCGCGCTGGCGAACGATGATTTTTATCGGCGTACCCTTGAAACCGAATGTGTCGCGCAGACAGTTTTCAATATACCGCTGATACGAAAAATGAAACAATTCTGCCCTGTTGCAGAAGATAACGAATGTAGGCGGTGCGACGCTTGTCTGCGTCATATAGTATATCTTCAGTCTTCTGCCCTTGTCCGACGGCGGCTCGACACGTGCCGTTGCCTCAAAGAGAAGGTCATTTAACATACCTGTCGTTATACGTTTATTTGCCTCTTCAAATACTGAATTAATCAGCTCGAAAAGGCCCCCTACTCGCTGCCCCGTCAATGCCGATATGAACGTAATGGGCGCGTACTTCATATAGGATAGCGCTGCTTCAATCTTTTTTGTATATTCTCCGACCGTCGAGTTGTCTTTATCGGGCACCGCGTCCCATTTATTGACCGCTATGATACAGGCTTTCCCCGCATCATGGGCAATTCCGGCTACTTTTTCATCCTGCTCTGTTATACCGACGGTTGCGTCAATCATCACAATGCAAACATCGGCACGTAAAACGGCAGCTTCTGCACGTAAAACGCTGTATTTTTCGATTTTATCGTCAATTTTACTTTTACGTCTGATACCTGCCGTATCGATGAAGCAGTATTTTCCGTATTGATTTTCAAAAAAGGTGTCGACAGCATCGCGCGTTGTTCCTGCAATGCTTGAAACGATAAGACGCTCTTCGCCAAGAATCTTGTTAATCAGCGAAGATTTGCCCGCATTAGGCTTGCCGATAACGGCAACCTTTATATAGTCGTCCGTATCGCTGCTGTCATCTTCTTCCGGCAGTTTTTCAAGCACGGCGTCAAGAAGATCGCCGGAGCCTGTTCCATGAAGCGATGACACAGGGATAGGGTCGCCATCAAATGCTATCTCAAAGAATTCATAAAAGCCGGTATCAACATCTCCGATGCGGTCTGCTTTGTTTACACATAAGATAACGGGTTTACCGCTGCGACGAAGAATATTTGCTATCTCGCGGTCGTCGGCGACAAGCCCTGCGCGGATATCAACCATGAAAATGATTACATCGGCTGTGTTTATCGCAACCTCAGCCTGGTATCTCATTTTCTGCCTTATTTCATCGTCGGTTTTGGGTTCAATACCGCCTGTATCTATTACTATAAGCTCGCGTCCGCGCCATTCCGTCGTGCCATAGATACGGTCGCGTGTTATTCCGGGCGTATCTTCAACGATTGCGCGGCGCTCTCCTATGAGCTTGTTGAAAAGCGTGCTTTTACCTACATTCGGTCGTCCTATTATTGCAACGATTGGTTTTGACATCTTTTATATACCGGTTTTACTTTCTGTTTTGATTTTTACTGCGGCAGTACCACCGCGCCTGAAACAAGGGACATAGGCACTTCAAACAGAGCGTATCCGCCAAGTGCAAAGACAAGCTCTATCACCATGCCAAACGAATCCCCTGTAAAGTATATGTCAGGATAAATTCCGTATTCCGAGCGATACTGGAGTATCATGTCCTCGTAGTTTGTTTGTTTAAGTAAGTCTTTTTGACCCTGTTTTAAGGTGAAATTACCTTCTGTAAAAAGCGAGCGGATAGTAGAAAAATCACGTATGAGGGCATCAGGCGTGATTATTTCGCCGCTTTCCATATCGCAGTTGATGGAATAGCAGAATATTGTCGGATGTGCACTGTCGGATATGTAATATTCGCCTGTGATAACAATGGAAAGAAACTTCTTTGAGGAATATTTAACGTCTGTTGAGGTAATTTTGTAAACGTATTCGGAATCTAAGTCCGGGTCACCGGACTCAAGCCTTTCCTCTTTACGTTTTTCATTCATGTATTCGCGAATTATTGCGTTGATTGTGTCAGCATCAATCTCTGATTCGTCGTCAGGTTCAACGACGGGATACTGCATTGTGATATCGCCAATGTCAGACTTTGTTGTTTCTGTTTCAGTCCCGACGTCATAGCCGGGCGATGTAGTATTGACCGGAGTTGTCACGTCCGGTGCATCAGTCGTGACATTTGTTGAGTCGATATCTTTTGTATCAGTATCCGACGAAACATTATCTGTAATGTCACTTGACACAGAATCAACATCTGTTTCAGTTACGTGTGGCGTTGTGTCATCAGTTTTATTACCGCCAAATTTTACAATAAGTATTATGGCGATTATCACAATTGCGCACACTAAAAAAGCAGCCGTAAGAACAGCACCATTTACTTCGTTATTTTTTGTTCTGGTTCTTGAGCCGCTAACTTTAGTTTTCTTTTTATTATTATCAGCCATTCTCGTTTATGTCCTCGTTTTCATAAGGCGAGGTGCAACCAAGCACCGCGCATATAAAATCTACAGCGTCATTTTTTACGGTGCGGACGGGTACTCCAAGTTTTTCGCTAAGCCATGCGGGAGATTTATTGTCAAGGAATAAATCCCCTTCGGCGCGAAGCGTAGATGCCGGAATGAGAAGCTCGTCATGTAAATTTTGCGTGCTAAGCGCCGATAAAAAGTCCGAGCCTGTTAAAAGACCGGAAACTGTTACCTCTCCGCCGAAAAACTTATTTTTAACAGCAATAACATCGCACTTTATATTATAACATAATGTGCATATTTTTTCAACGGCAGTGGTTATATATGGGGCTGCTGCCTCACCCGTTGCAATTGTAATGTGCCGGGGCTTGTCCTTATCGTAAGAATAATCCCCGATAAACTCAAGCTCGCTTTTAATGTCATCAAGAAAGGATGTAACCATTCCGACGCCGTTTTCAAGCTGCGGATATCCTTCATAAAAATCGCCGCACGGCAGCGGAAGCCCGGCTTTAATATAAAACTCATCTGATGCAAAAAATATTCTTGTGCCGAGCTTTGATTTGCAGTTGTCGCCGAATGACGTGACCTTGGCGACAATATCGGCACATTCGGCGGGCGTGAAAGGTTCAAGCTTATATAAGCCGTCTCTGTGCGCCGTAAGCCCCGCAGGAACTACCGACACACTTGTCACGGCAGGATAAAGCACCGCAAGGTCGCGCATCGTACGGTCAAGCTCCGCGCCGTCATTAATTCCGCGGCACAGGACTATCTGACAGTGAAGCTCACAACCGCCATCTGCAAGTTTGTTGAGGTAACGAAGCACATCACCTGCCCGCTTGTTTTTCATCATTTTTACGCGAAGGCTTGGATTTGTCGTGTGGACCGATATATTGATCGGTGTGATATGCATGTCAATTATGCGCTGTATGTCGGCATCGCTGAGATTTGTCAGCGTAATATAATTCCCGTGCAAAAATGAAAGCCTTGAGTCATCGTCTTTAAAGTAAATGCTCTCTCTCATCCCGCGCGGGTTCTGATCAATGAAGCAGAAAATGCACGCATTCTCACAGCGATGCTTTTTATCCATCAGCGGTTCCTCAAAGCCGAGTCCGATGTCGTCGTAGGTCTCTTTGTGAATTGTGACTTCAAATTCTTTTCCGTCTCGCGACAAAAGAAGTTTTACACTTTTGTCCGCAAGGTAAAAACCGTAGTCGAGCACGTCGTTTATAGGGTGCCCGTTTATTGAGATTAAAACATCTCCTTTTTTTATTCCGCTTTTTTCGGCGCGCGAGCCACGTTCGATATCTACAATATTAACCACAATTATTAGTTGTCCAGTTTTTATTTATGATAATTATTTTTATTTATTTTATTATAACCCCCGCACGCCGCCGGTGTCAATGTAAGCTTATATGGCTATAGTTACTCTTATTGCCCCATTAAGTAATTCCTTATACCCGCAAGCGCATTTTTTTCAATTCGTGAAACGTATGAACGCGAGATTCCAAGCATTGATGCAACCTCGCGCTGAGTGCGGTTTCTTTCATCACGAAGCCCGTACCTGAGTATAAGTATATTTCGCTCGCGCTCGCTTAAGTGACGGTCAATATATTCAAGAGCGCGTGCACAATTAACCTTCATGTCAAGGTCTTCGGTAATTGTATCTTCGCTATAAACAATGTCCATGTATGTGAGCGGATTCCCGTCACGGTCTGTGTCAATCGTTTCATGTATTGATACTTCGCTTGACAGTTTCTTTTGAGAGCGGAAATACATGAGTATTTCGTTTTGTATGCATTTTGCCGCGTATGTGGCGAAGCGGGCGCCATTTTCTGTATTGAAGGTGTCAATAGCTTTGATTAGCCCTATCGTACCGATTGATATAAGATCATCTTGGTTTTTGCATGTCTGATAGTATTTTCGCACTATATGTGACACGAGCCTGAGGTTGTGCTCAATAAGGCTTGCGCGCGCTTTTTCATCACCTTGTGATGCAAGCGCGAATAACCTCTTTTCTTCTTCCGGAGGTAGAGGAGGTGGAAAATTTTGTGGCCCTGATACACCGAGAATTACGGAAACGAGCGCTGACAGTGCATTAAAAAGAATCGAAATCATAGCTATTCTACCTTTCTCTCTGTCTTTTTAATTTTTGCCACCTTTTTTGCCTTAGCATAATATAATAGGGCTTAACACATTATATGATTGTATGTATGTCCCTGTGACACCGTACGCAATTATTTAGGTATAATTTTCCTTTTACATTTGTTATAAATTAAGACAAAGCGGTAAATATTATATATGAATCGTCGGGCGTGCCCGGCGAAATAAGAAAAGCTGAACAAAAAGGACAGATATTATGGTAATGGATAAAATTGCGCTCGCTCTTGTTATAATCGGCGCATTAAACTGGGGCTCTATCGGCCTTTTCCGCTTCGATTTCGTCGGCTGGATTTGCGGCGGCACATCAACAATGCTCGCACGCATCATTTTCACGATCGTAGCGCTTGCTGGGCTTTGGTGCATATCGCTTCTTTTCCGCCCGACGGAGAGTTTCGTAGCAGATTCACGCAACGAATAACGCATATTTATACACCTGATCCGCATATTATATAAAAACGGTGAAGGGATTGTTTTCAAATTTAACTAAATTTCCGAATTTTACAGAAAAGCTTTTTTATACCCCATGCGTGTTGACTTTTACATGTGTGGGGTATAAAATTATGTAAATTTATTTAATATTTTTTTGTTAGGAGTAAGCTATGCCACGAGTTTACAATTTCTCCGCCGGTCCATCAATGCTACCTCTGCCTGTGCTTGAGCGTGCAGCAGCTGAAATGACTGATTACAATGGATCTGGCATGTCTGTTGCCGAAATGAGCCACCGCTCAAAAATCTATGAATCGATTATTCATGAGACAGAAGAGTCCCTGCGCAGAATATTATCGATTCCGGATAATTATAAGGTCTTATTCATGCAGGGGGGCGCTACACTTCAATTTGCTGCCGTTCCGATGAATTTGATTGGCAAGACCGGAAAAGCAGATTATGTTATATCCGGTCAGTTTTCGGATAAGGCTTACAAAGAAGCTAAAAAATACGGAGACATTCGCGTGGTAGCGTCATCCGCAGACGAAAACTTTACATATGTACCGCACATAACACGCGCCGATATCCGTGACGATGCGTCATATGTACATATCTGCTATAACAACACAATCTACGGTACACGTTATAATTACATCCCCGATACCGGCGACATTCCGCTTACCGCTGATATGTCGTCATACATATTGTCAGAACCGTTTGATGTCACAAAGTTCGGTTTAATATATGCCGGTGCGCAGAAAAACATGGGGCCGGCAGGTGTAACAGTCGTCATTGTTCGCGAGGATCTTTTAGGAAACGCTCTTCCCTTTACCCCGGCTTTAACGGATTATAAGATAACAGCGGATAACGAGTCGATGTACAACACACCGCCCTGCTATTCCATTTACATGATGGGTCTTGTGTTTAAGTGGATTGAAGAAACAGGCGGTCTTGCTGCAATGAAGGAAAGAAACGAGCGCAAAGCTAAGATTCTTTATGACTACCTTGACTCGCAGGATTACTATATCGCCCCTGTCAAACCAGAGTTCCGCTCAATGATGAACGTAACTTTTGTCACAGGTTCCACCGAGCTTGATAAGAAATTTGCAGCAGAAGCTGAAAAAGCCGGACTTGTCAACCTCAAAGGTCACCGTTCCGTTGGCGGCATGCGTGCATCTATTTATAATGCAATGCCTGAAGAAGGCATTATTAAGCTTGTCGAATTCATGAAGGAATTCGCTAAAAACAATAAGAAATAACGGAGCGAAAAATGAAAAGAATCAAGCTTTTAAATAAAATTGCTGAGGTCGGAACGAATGTCTTTGACCGAACAAAGTATGAAGTTTCCGACAGCGTTGAAGATCCCCACGCAATAATGGTTCGTTCTGCTAATATGCATGAGTACACATTCGGTCCGTCGCTGTATGCGATTGCCCGCGCCGGTGCCGGTGTTAATAATATCCCCCTTGACCGCTGCGCTGAAGCAGGCATCGTTGTTTTCAACACGCCTGGTGCAAATGCCAATGCCGTAAAAGAGCTTGCGATAGCCGCTTTAATTCTTGCCTCAAGAAATATCGTCGATGGCATCGAATGGCTAAAAACTATCACCGATGATGATATTTCCGCTGCCGTTGAAAAAGGCAAATCCCGTTTTGCCGGAGTTGAAATTTCAGGTAAGACGTTAGGTATAATCGGCCTTGGTGCGATCGGTGGCATGGTTGCAAACGCCGCTCACTCGCTTGATATGAATGTCATCGGCTGTGACCCGTACATATCGATTGAAGGCGCATGGCGGCTTTCCCGTTCAATATCAAGAGCCACATCATATGACGAAATATATGAAAAAAGCGACTATATTACCCTCCACGTTCCGGCGACAAAAGAAACAAAGAACATGATAAACGCCGAGACAATCGCAAAGATGAAGGATGGCGTCCGCATCATCAACCTTGCTCGCGGCGATCTCGTTGATTCCGACGCGATGATAGCTGCTCTTGATTCCGGTAAAGTTGCCTGCTATGTCACTGATTTCGCTGATAAAAAGCTGCTTAGTCACAAGGGCGTCATAGCTACGCCGCACCTCGGTGCGTCGACATCCGAAAGCGAGGACAACTGCGCTGTTATGGCAGCAAATCAGCTTGTCGAATACCTTGAGCTTGGCAATATTAAAAACAGCGTAAACTACCCGAACGTATCATTGCCCCATACGGGAGATTTCCGCATATGTATCCTTCACCGGAACGTCCCTGCTGTTCTCTCGAAAATTTCAACCGTTATAAGCAGCGGCAACTTCAATATCGAAAACATGGTCAATGGCTCCCGCGGAGACTATGCATACACAATTGTTGAGGTTAAAGGCGCGCTGCCGAAGGAATACATCGATAAAATTGAAAGTATCGATGACGTTTTCCGCGTAAGAGTTATAGAGTGACATAGTATCACCTCATTTTCCACGATATAAATGAAAATCCGAACCTATGCTTAGGGTTCGGATTTTTTATTTTATGGAGTAATAAATCATAATTAATATATTCACTTGCGCATAATTATAGTATTCGTAATTAAATGATAGAAAATATCATATACCATTATTTTCATCTGTTTTCGTTTAATGCTTTTGCATAATATAAAGCGACATGCGGATAATAACAGCAGAAGAATAATCGTGGAGGATATCCATATGATGTCGCATGCTTTTATGAGAGTAACAAGGGGCGTTATTGCCGGGCTTGTTGTAGGAAGCGTCATTGGTGCTGTCGTCGCTTCGGTTATGAGACCGAAAAAAAGCTGCTTCAAGCGTAATGCAGGACGTGCACTTGAGGCCTTAGGAAATATGATACAGAATTTTTCTGACTGGATGTTTTAATAACTATCGTTATTTGCAACATAAGGCTCAGTTTGCCAAATGGCAAGCTGAGCCTTTATTGTATTATTTTATAAATAAATCCGTTCGACACCAGATTTTGACATTGTGCGCGTCGTTCTTATTCTAATATTTATGTAAAAGAATTAATAATTAGTAATTAATAAAAGGTACAAGGCAATATCACGGGAAAGGAAGGCCGGTAAAAGTGAGAAGTACAAAAGCACAAGCAGTAATTGTGCGCGATGGCAACACGCTTTTAATAACGCTTACTGGAGATATTGATCACCATAGTGCAAAGCGTTTACGGGGGGAAATAGACGGGGCTTTTTACCTCCACCGACCCAAACGGGCAGTAATGGATTTATCCGGGGTTGAGTTTATGGACAGCGCCGGGCTGGGACTTATACTTGGCCGACTGTCGCGGGCGCAGGAGCTTGGCAGTAAGCTGACGCTTCTCTCCCCATCACCGCGCGTGATGAAAATACTCGACCTTGCAGGAGCCGGTAGGTTTATTGAAATACGTCAAAACGATGGAAAAGGCGCGTAATACGCTAATAAAAATCTGACTAATAATAACAAGAGCCTTCGGGCGTTTTGGAGGTTATATGAATAAACGTATTGAGACAACAGTTAAAGAAAAAAGAAAGTCCGGTAGACCCCCGGAAAATTTAAAAAACGAAATGCGGATTGAGCTGCCGGCAATTTCTATCAATGAAGGAATAGCACGTGCAGTAGCAGCCGTTTTTATATCGCAGCTCGACCCAACGTATGAAGAGCTTGCAGACTTAAAATGTGCAGTTTCCGAAGCGGTGACGAATGCCATAGTTCACGCTTATAAAAATACACAAGGCTACATCTACATAACAATGAAAATATCGGGCGAGAGAACGATACGCATAGAAGTCAGAGACAAGGGCTGCGGTATTGAGGATGTAAAAGCGGCGATGCAACCGCTTTATACAACGGATCCTGATGGAGAACGGAGCGGAATGGGCTTTACGGTAATGGAAAACTTCACAGACCGTCTTTATGTCATAAGCCATCCCGGCCGCGGCACTAAAGTCACAATGATAAAGACACTCTCCGATGCCCGTAATATTAAAGGGGGAGATTAAAAACGTCTGCCGATAAAACAGAGTGCGGATCAGTGTTTCGTGAAAACACCGCTCTTGCCGCAGGTGCACGGCGAGGTTGTGTGGAAGATGAAGCCGAGCTTATAAAAAGAAACGAGGGGCTTGTACGCAACATAGCGGCACGCTTTACCGGGCGTGGCGTCGATATGGAAGACCTAGTTCAGCTTGGTATGATTGGAATGATACGTGCGGCCCGCAGCTTCGATGATGAGCGCGGATGCGCGTTCTCAACTTATGCCGTCCCTTTGATTATGGGCGAAATCCGCCGTTTCCTCCGGGACGACGGTTTAATAAAAGTGAGCCGGGAGAGGAAACGACTCGGCTCACGGCTGCTTTATGAGAAGGAGAAATACTCCTTGAAATATGGGCGTGACCCGCGGATATCAGAGCTTGCTGAAATATGCGGGGTATCCGTCGAAGAAGCGGCGGAGGCGCTTTGCTGCGCCACGCCGCCGCGCTCACTGTCAGAACCTGCATATGAGGACGGAGATGCACCGCTTTCGGATTTGATACCAAGCCCGGACGGCATGTCGCGGGAAACTGAGGTGATAGCGCTGCGGGAAACCGTGCGGCGTATGCCGCTTCTATGGCGAAAAATCGTAGCACTTCGGTATGACCGCGACCTATCGCAGGATGAAACGGCGCGTATTCTCGGCCTTACTCAGGTGAAAATATCACGCGAGGAAAAGAAAATATTTGAATATCTTCGCCGCGAGCTTAGCTGAACTGTGAATTGTAAAGTGAAGCGTAAAAACCGCCAGCGGCAATCAGCTCATCATGTGTTCCCTTCTCCGTTATGCGCCCGTCACGCATAACAAGAATAATATCAGCATGGCGCACTGTCGAAAGACGGTGCGCTATTATAAAGCAAGTTTTGCCGCGCATAAGCTGTTTCATTGCATCCTGAATCTTAATTTCTGTGCGCGAATCTACGTTTGACGTTGCTTCATCAAGTATGAGTATCGATGTTTTAGGCAGCATAGCGCGTGCAATCGTGAGAAGCTGTTTTTGTCCTTTAGAAAGGTTTATGCCATCCTCTGTTATAACTGTGTCGTAACCGTCAGGCAGGCTTTCTATGTAACCGTCGATATGAGCGGCCTTTGCAGCCGCAACTATTTCCTCTCTTGTAGCACCTTCCTTGCCATAACCGATGTTTTCAGCAATTGTACCACCGAAAAGCCATGTATCCTGAAGAACCATCGTATATGACTTGCGCAGGCTTGAGCGCGTGACAGTTCGTATATCGTCGCCATCTACACTAATACATCCGCTATCAACATCGTAGAAGCGCATGAGAAGATTAATAATCGTCGTCTTTCCGCTGCCTGTAGGACCGACAATCGCGACAGTCTTACCACGAAGTGCCTCAAAGCTGATGCCGTGCAGTATTTCCTTGCCCTCCTCGTATGAAAAGTGCACGTCGTCTGCTAAAACGTCACCCTTCACATCAGTTATTTCTTTTGCACCGTAAATATCAGCCGCTTCTGTCGGCTCATCGATCAAACGGAATACTCTCTCTGCCGCCGATGCCGCCGATTGAAGCTCGCTTATGATGTTGGCCATCTCATTTATCGGCCCTGAAAATTTACGCGAGTAAAGTATGAATGTCGATATGTTGCCGAGTGATATTCTATTAAGGAGATATAAAATCGCTCCGAACATACTGATGAAAGAGAGAGATAAGTTGTTTATAAAGTTTACGACAGGGCCGATCATGGCGCCCTGGTAATCGGCGTTATAATAAGCATCAATGGCTTCTGTGTTACGCTGGGAGAAGCGTTCTATCATGACGTCTTCACGGGCATAAGCCTTGATTGTTCTATGTCCGGACAGTACTTCTTCGGTATAACCGTTAAGCTCGCCAAGCTTCGTTGAACGACGGTGAAAGAGTGGGCGGATTTTCTTCGATTTATACTGAGTGAATAAAATCGACATAGGTATCGTTACAACGAATATCAATACAAGTGTCGGCGATATCGTCAGCATCATTATAAACGAACCGACAACAGTAATTAAACTTGAGCAAATTTGTAAAAGGTCGGTTGAAAGCGATGCGTTTATTGTGTCGATATCGTAAGACATCCGGCTTATAATATCACCCGTCTGCGTCTTATCGAAAAAGCTGACAGGAAGAGATAAAAGGCGGTTAAACACCTGTTCACGCATAGTGGCAACTATTCGACGTGACAGATTTATCATTGTCGCCGATAAAACAAATGATAAACCTGAAGAAAGCGCGTAAAAAGCACCCATAAGCCCGCAGTAAAGGAAAACAGTCTTAAAATCGACAGCACCAACTCCGGGCTCAATTGCTTCAATTGCTTTTCCGGAGAGCTTCGGGCCGATAAGCGCCAAAAGGTCTGACGTTATCATCAGCAAAAATGCAAGCAGGACATTCCACTTGTATTTATACATGTATCCGAGAAGCCGGATAAAAATAGCAATTTTCTTTTTCTTCGGAATTGTGGGGCCTTCGTTGAGATGACGCATATTAATAGGATTTCCCGGTCCTTTAGTCAAGAATTGCACCCCCCATCTGTGATTCTGCTATTTCGCGATATATATCGCATGATTTCATCAGCTCCTCGTGCGTTCCCGATGCTATAACTTTGCCATCGTCCATGACAAGAATGTGCTCTGCTGACATAATTGAGCTGACACGCTGTGCGACGATTACTTTTGTCGCATCACGGTACTGCTCTGCAAGCTCGCGGCGAAGCCGTGCGTCCGTTTTATAATCAAGCGCGCTTGATGAGTCGTCAAGAATGAGGATTTCAGGATTTCCGGCAAGAGCACGTGCTATTGTAAGGCGCTGTTTCTGACCGCCTGACAAGTTAGCGCCCTTTATATCAAGGAGGAAGTTATAACCGTCTTCTTTTTTATCGATAAATTCGCTTGCCTGCGATGCTTTTGCAGCCCTGATTACCTCGTCATCACTGATATCGCGTCCGAATTTTATGTTTTCAATTATCGTATCGGCGAAAAGAAAATCATTTTGCAGAGCGATACCGAACATTGTTGACAGCTCTTCCCTTTTTATCGTTCTGATATCGCGTCCGTTTATCTTAATAATTCCCCCGGAGGGGTCGTAAAAGCGTAAAAGAAGCGATATTAGCGTCGTTTTACCGCTGCCGGTAGCTCCGATAATACCAAGTGTTTCACCGCGCATTAAAGCAAAGGATATATTGCTGACGTTGTCCTTTTTACCGTTATATGAAAAAGAAACATCGCAAAATTCAATATGAGGTATTGCAAGAGCGTTAACTTCACTCTCGGGTTTTACGCTACTTTTATCTGTATTTTCAGTTTCATCTTCATTCTCGGGGTCAAGGTCTTCTTCAGTCAACACTGATAAATCATCCGGAGCTTCAAGCACACGCTCGATACGCTCCATTGATGCGGCAAACTTCGTATATGTTATAAAAATTCTCGTAACCGAGAGCATAGCGTTCAAAATATACGTGAAGTATGACATCATAGCCATGATTTTACCTACTTCACTTAAACCCGCATTGACCCGGAAGGCGCCAACGACAATGACAACTGTAAGCCCGACATAAAGGAGGAAATTCATTATCGGGTTTGTCGCTGCCATTGTAATACCGGCGCGCTTTTCCTTTTTCATAAGGTCAAGGTTGACATCGCGGAAGCGCCTTTTTTCATAATCAGTTTTCGACAAAGCTTTAATAACGCGTATACCCTGTATATTTTCACGTACGACTTTTACCATTGTGTCAGTCGCAGACTGAAGATTTGTATACAGGGGAATACCGCGCTTTGATATGAAGTATACCGATAAAGTTAATAACGGCAGTGTTGCTGCTAAAACGAGTGTCAGCACAGGGTCCATCATTGACGAAAGAATAAGCCCACCTATTAAAAGAATAGGTGCACGTACGCCCATACGCTGCATCATTCCTGTAAACTGGTGGACGTTATATGTATCGGTAGTCAAGCGCGACTCAAGCGATGGTATTGTAAACTCATCGGTTTGCGCGCATGAAAGGTATGATATTTTTGAAAACAAATCATAACGAAGCTTTCCCGTAGTGTCCCGCGCAACTCGCGATGCCATACGGTTTGCTATAATGTTGCTGACGACAGCATAAACAGAGCATATAAGCATTATGCCGCCCCAAAAATAAATGAGGTGGAGATCTTTTCTCGGCACAATATTGTCGATTATATGCTCAAGTATGTACGGGATCATGAGATCCATGATCGTTCCGCTGAATTTTATGGCAAGTCCCCATGCCATGCGCAGATAATATGGTGCTAAGTATTTAAAATATGTCCTCATTTGTCTTTCCTGTTGCTTATAAATCCATTATATTATAGAATAATACCCGTGCCATGTCAAATAACTGGACATGGCACGGGTAAATTTTAATCTTTATTAAAAAAACAAATATTGTTAATATATTATTCACATTTGCTTCGTCATATATATTAGTTTTATATTACTGTATTCTATTTAAAATACTCTTTGCTGTTTTAGTGCGCTAAATATTTCTTACTTTTTGATTTTTTCCCTTCCCCGATATTCTTTTCTTTTTATTTTCACTTCTGTTTTGACGCCGGTACAGTTGTATGCCACCGCGTCTTGAGCACGATATAAAGCGGTATACAAAGACTTTTAACATAAAACTTTGGCACCTCCGTTCACGATAAAAGTGGCGCGGTAAAGAGCATTTCGCGCAACTGTACATACACGGGGAAAAAGTCCTTTAGTGGCAGCGGATTTGTTCCGCGTCCGCATTCGATTGTAAACGAAGGCCGCTTGAACTCCTTTATGAACCAGTCTGTCAGCCCGCCGTATGCTGCAGTACCCTCAGGTTCCGATAATTTATAACCGCTCATACTGGCAAGTGCTTTTGCTATTTGGCGTGAACGTGGAGTCGTCTCACCGCCGCTTGTGTAGAATATTTCCTCACCCTGTGAATGAAGCGTTATAATCATTGACGGTTCTATCTGACGTATGAATGATACAAGCGCCGCCGTTTCAGGCTCCGATTCCGGGTATTCGCCGCTGTATTTTGTCGGCCCGCCGCCGAAAATACCAAGCTCACGCTCAAGCAATTTATATTCGGTAAAACCGGCGTTGTAATTGTGGTTTAAGTCAACACCTCTGATATTAGCCTGCCAGTTTGAAAAGTCTTCACTCCCCCCGTTCATCGATATGAGCCTGTCTTTCATTATAAAATCGGGATCAACACCGTATCTCTGAAGCTCCACGCCGTCGCAGTTTAGCATTGGCACGACGTATATGGTGCGGTTATTGAATAAAAATGGCATACTGATGCTGTAAATGCGCCGGCACAGCTTGTACGAGCAACAATATTCGCCGATAAACCGAAGCAGAATTGATGTCGTAATCCATTCCATCGCGTGATGGGAGCCGACATATAAAACATTTTTCATTGTTTTTTCAGCACCTAAACGAACAAACGGAATGCTTCGACCTGCTATCGTAGTTCCTATGACACCGCGCACAAGGAATGGATAACTTGCTTCGCAGGCATCAAGGTAATCCATCATAACCTTATAATCTATTGGTGTTTTCATGTCGAATGGTGCTGTGTCGCATTGAATACCACCCTCGAAATCCGGTCTTTCGTTGTAATCCATAAAAATTACTTACCTCCGTATATCATTACACTTAATGTATATGAGAGGTAAGCAGAAGATAGGCTCATTTACGCCTAAAATATCTCGGGCTTTATTGTTTTATCGTATCATGCTATAATGAGATACATCATTTTTATGCAAAATACAAATAATATAAGGCATTGGTGGTTAAGTATGTCAAGCAAATCAAGCAAAATGAAAGATACTGAAAATATACACATCGAAAATATTGAAAAACCGCGTGTTGTAAATAGTAGAGAGTTCGGTACCGTCGTTATTGGCATAACCGTTACTTTACTCTTCACGGTTATATTCCGGTTTATCACCGCTGTTTACAACGACCTTGCCAGCAATGCTGTTTTTTCAGATGCGCTTTTAACTAAAATACTTGGTGTAATAGTATCCGATGTATCTGATGAAGTAATATATGGCCTTGGCTGTGCTATTATATTAATCGCTGCCCTCACAGGTGAAAAGCGTATGGCTGTCATAGCAACCATACTCGTTTCACTTGAAATTTTCATCGATTATACAGCTTCATATGTAATTGACTACTTCACCGTTATGGTAAAGGGCACCGAAATTTTCACAGCCATATACCTTATTATAAATTTCGTCTATCGCTCTCTTATATACGCTCTGATAGCAGTTATAAGCTACAAAAAATCCATTAATAATAACGGCATAAATTACAATTCTATTCGGGTTTTATCAAAACACCATCCTGCAAACAAAATTATCCTATGGGCAGTGCTTTTCAGAAATGCGCCGTTTATTGCGTTTGAAATATATTCAAATATTACAGGCTTTATTGAATACGGCTTTGATTTAACTGGCAAAGATGTAATTGCAATAACAAGTGCATATCTTGAAATTTTAATACGTGCAGCCATTGATTATGTCATAATCCTTGCCTTTTACGCGCTTTTGTCTTTGAGAAACAAAGATAAAAAAGCAGCGGTTGAGTAGAATATTTTATCTCAAACGCTCACCCTTTAAATTTATGATAAAAATTGACATTGCGCTTCATTTGTGATATAAATGTTTAACGCTAAAAAGCAATCTTACCTTTGGAGGACTTTACGCTTGTTTAGTGCTTTACGCGAAAAAATTAATAAGGCCATTCCGGAAACCGGTTTTGGCCTTTTTATTCGTCGGTACGCTTACCTTTTTGTATTTGCATTTACATTAATAGTGCTTGACCTTGGATTCCGCATAGTTTACCGCGGCGCTGGGTACATCCTTTTCCTCGTCAATAAAATCCCGATACTGTTTACGCTTATGTGGTGTCTTATACTAACGGGTATTGCCTGGATTTTGCCCGGTATCGTCAAGCGTATATATATCGTTCTGATAACATCGTTTTATGTACTTCTTGTGCTTGTGCACTGCGGAATGTACAGCTTTAAAAACAAGTTCTTTTCCTTCGCCGATATGATGTTTGCCGACGATGGCGCTAAGTTTTTCTCTTTCGACTATATTTACATCAGAAAAATTATGCTGCTGCTGGCCTTTGCTTGCGTCGCAGCGTCAGTTTTTGCTGCCATAATCGCACCGAAAAAGGAAAAATATAAACCGGTCAGAATAATATCAAGCATTTTAGCCGTTGCTATCGGCGTCACCGGAATATTCATGATTGAGGATGCGTGGCTTTCCGATTACGTTTCCGTCAGCTGGGATAGCTATAAAAAAGAAAGCGACCTTTACCAAAGCTTCACGGATACCGGCAACTGTATGCTTCTTACGGGGCTTTACCAATATACGATGCGCGATTTTTACTTATCGTCGAACCTTGAGAATCTGTTTAACGATAATAAAGAAGCAATTCAAAAAGTTACAGAGTATTACGCGCAGCGTGAACTTGACCCAGACAATGAAATGACAGGTATATTCAAGGGGAAAAACCTGCTTCTCATACAGCTTGAGGCTATTGACACATGGATGGTTAATGAAACAGCCATGCCTAACCTGAGTAAAGTAAAGTCCGAGAGCATCGACTTTATAAATCACTACGCCCCGCTTTACCTGTCAGGCGGTACGTTCAACACGGAGATAATGGTTAACCTCGGCTACATCCCCCCGTTTTACGGCAGTAAAACAGGTGTTTATGCAGGACACTATTTCCCGGATTCGATAGCTAACCTATTTAAAAAAGAAGGATATGTCGTAAACTCATTCCACAACAGCCGTGACCAGGTTTACTCACGCGGTATTGTCCATGTAAACTGGGGTTATGAAAAATATTATAGCGGTGAGCGGATGGGCATGCCCAATATTGAGCTTGACTCCGACCTGTTAGCCGGATTTGATCTTATGACGGCAAATGGCACGGGTGATAAATTCTTCAGCTTTATCATAACTTATTCGGGTCACGGAGCCTATATCGGGTCAGAGGTATCGAAGCTTTACTACGACAAGTTTGCTGCTTTGTACCCCGAGGGAACCGATGAAATGTATATCCACGCTATGGCACACGCATATGAAACGGATCGTTTCGTCGGCAAACTTTTCGATGCGCTGAAAGAAGCTGATTTGATTGACGATACGGTTGTAATATTCTATTCAGATCACTATAACTATTACGTGCTCGATAATTCCCTTGTCATGAAGTATAAGGGCGTCTACGACGAAAATCTAATTAAAATCGTTCCTTTCTTTATCTGGTCTTCCGACATAGAACCCATGAAAGTTGATAAAGTTACAGCCACCTACGACATTCTCCCGACAATTGTCAACCTGTTCGATCTTGACAATGACGGACGCTATTATGCCGGCAACGATGCCTTCTCTGATAATGGTGGCTATGTAATCTTTGAAGATTTGTCATGGTACGACGGTAAAACTTATTATAAAGTATCGGAGAACAATCAAACAATCGACGATTTTATTAAAGCTCGCAACAGTGAGATTTCAAAACGTGTTCCTTTCAGCAACCGCATACTTCTTTATGATTATTTCAGAGCTATAAAGAAAAACTGAGTTTTATTAGTGAATGTATCAGTTTTTACAATGTAAAATGCAAAAAAACAAAGCGTCCGTCAACAGGACGCTTAGTTTTTATATTTGATTGATGGGCCATCAGGGATTCGAACCCCGGACCAACCGGTTATGAGCCGGTAGCTCTGGACCAGCTGAGCTAATGGCCCTTGCTAAACTTCCCTTCTCTCAGGGCGCTTAATAAGTATAATATATTTCACAGCACTTGTCAATAAGAAAACTTCGAAAAATTTATTTTGTTTAATCTGAAGTTTTTGAATTCAATTTGAATAATTAACAATCAAATTATGTATGCTTATGTCTTTACCACAAGTGTTTCTCATGATATAATGATGAAAACAGTTCATGTTAATATCGAGAAACAGGAGTGTTATCAATGATTAAAACTGCAGCGGGCTTTTATGCTCCACTCGACAAAGCACATCTTGCCGAAAAAAGCGCATACGCCGCCAACATGGGCAGGACTTTAAATTACCTCAAGCTACTACCTGCTGACACGATGCTTTACAGCTTCAGGGAAACATTCGGCGTATCAACACGCGGTGCAAGGCGCCCCGGAGGTTGGGATGATCCTCGCGGACTTTTACGCGGACATTCGCTCGGACATTTTCTGTCAGCGCTTGCGCTTGCTTATTCATCGACTGGTGACGAAGAATTCCGTGAAAAACTTGAATACATAGTATCCGAACTCTACACGTTACAGAGCATGTGCAAAGGCAATCCTGCTGACTTCAAAACTGAATGTACACCAGATGATGCCGCGCAGGAAAAGTGGAGCCGTGACCCCTCTGTTTGGGGCGAAGGTTATATAAGCGCATATCCGCCAGACCAGTTTGCTCTGCTTGAGCAGTTTACTAAGTATGCAACTATATGGGCCCCATATTATACACTCCATAAAATAATCGCCGGTCTTCTTGAGTGCTACATAAGAGCCGGAAGCGAGACGGCGCTTCGTGTAGCCGAAGGCATAGGCAACTGGGTTTACGGACGTTTAAGCGTCCTCACACCTGAGCATCGCAAGAAAATGTGGTCGATGTACATTGCCGGCGAATATGGCGGAATGAATGAATCGCTTGCGACGCTTTACACGATTACAGGCAACGAGAAATATCTCGAAGCTGCGAAGATGTTTGACAATGAAAACGTCTTCCCCGGCCTTTCATGTGGCGAGGATACAATCAAAAACCTGCACGCAAACCAGCACATACCACAGATTGTCGGTGCTATGGCTGAATATCGCGCAACAGGTGACGAGTATTACCACAACGTAGCGAAATTCTTCTTTGATATCGTGACACAGCACCATATGTACGCTATTGGCGGCGTCGGACGCGGCGAAATGTTCCGTATGCCCGATGAGCTTGCAGTAAACATTGAAAGCGACCGCAACTGCGAGACCTGCTGCGCATATAACCTGCTCAAGCTTGCACGTGAGCTTTACGCTTATGAGCCGAACGAAACAAAGTACATGGAGTACTACGAGCGTGCGCTCATAAACCAGATTCTTGCGTCACAGAATCCGCGTGTAAGACCGCATATGCACAACGGTGTTACATATATGCTGCCGATTGGACCGGGTGCACAGAAGCAATACAGTGACGACTTCCATTCGTTCACCTGCTGTCACGGTACCGGCATGGAAAACCATGTCAAGTATCAGGACGCTGCGTATTTCATCACTGAAGGTGAGGGCGGCATCCCGACTGTATACGTAAACCTTTACATTTCATCGTGCCTTGACATGCCGGAGCGCGGTATTAAGATAAATCTTGACTCGGCTTTTCCCTTCCCGGATCTCAAGCTCACGCTCAGCGGTGATGCAGAATACACTGTTAAGCTAAGGCTTCCCACATGGATAAAGGAAGGAAGCGGAAGATACAGCTGTGACGGCGGTGATGCATGTGTGTCTGATGATGGCAAATACCTTGTATGCCGTCATAAGGGTGGTGTTGACATTACGCTCTCGTATAGCTGCGAGTATAAAATCAGCCTTGAGTATACACCTGACAAGCTTGATGGATCGCCTGTCGCGGCAGTCAAGTACGGCCCCTTTGTTATGGTGGCGAAGAACGCAAGCACCGAGTTTATAACCCTTAACGTGCCTGAGAACGAAGCAGATGCTTTTTGTCCTGTCACAAACCGTGAGGCCGGCTCTTTCTACATGGTTGGCTGCGGGCTTCAGTTCGTGCCAATGTACACGGCTCACAACTTCCCGTACCACACGTACTTTAAGATAAATAAAGCTTAAATAAGTAATGTTTAACCCCCGAAGCCAATAAGTTTCGGGGGTTTTTAATTGCAGTATATGTGTAAACGATAAAACAAACCCCGCAATAAATGAAGATTGTTCATCTACTGCGGGGTTTAGCTAAGATATTAGTAATTTATTTCACAGCGATGTCAGACGAACAGGAGCTTAAATATGCCGGTATAGCATATCTCCGTTTCACTCAACCGTAACAGACTTAGCAAGGTTGCGCGGTTTATCTATGTCACATCCCATTACGGCAGCAACGTTATAAGAGATAATCTGGCAGGCTACAACGACAAGCGATGGCAGGAGCAGCTCGTTGCACTCCGGTACCTCTATGACATAATCTGCATATGAGTCGCCGTTTGCGTCGTACATTCCCTTGCCGGTAATTAGCACGACAAATGCGCCGCGCGCCTTAACTTCCTTAATGTTGCTGACCGTTTTCTCGAATATTTCCTTCTGCGTAGCTATGGCGATAACGGGAGTATCAGGCTCGATAAGTGATATTGTGCCGTGCTTCAGCTCGCCTGCCGCATAAGCCTCGCTATGTATATATGATATTTCTTTGAGCTTCAGCGAGCCTTCGTAACATGCGGCGTAGTCAAGCCCGCGTCCTATAAAGAATATATGGTCGCGCTGGGCAAGGTGGCCTGCAAGCTGCTTCGTCGACTCGTAAAGCGGCATAAGCTCTCCTATGAGTTGCGGCAGATGCGAAAGCTCTCTGCTAAGCTCTTGTAGTTTTTCATTTGTTAGATTGCCCTTTGCCTTAGCAGTTTGAATTGCAAGGATTAAGAGCATTGCCACCTGCGCTGAAAATGCTTTTGTCGTTGCAACAGCTATCTCAGGGCCGACATTCATATAAAGGGCGACGTCGGCAGCACGTGCAATTGATGAACCGACGACGTTGACAATAGCGACCGTGCGCAATCCCTTTGCCTTTGCAAGGCGCAGGGCAGCCAAGCTGTCGGCTGTTTCGCCTGACTGTGATATTATGACGACAAGATCGTCGGGATAAAGGATAGGATCGCGGTAGCGGAACTCGGATGCTACCTCATACTCCGCAGGAATTCCGGCAAGGCGTTCAATAAACGTGCGTCCGATTATTCCGGAGTGAAGAGCGCTGCCGCATGCTGCTATGTATATGCGTTTTGTGTTGCGCAGCATCTCATCCGTCAGCCCCTCATCCTCAAATGTTGCGATGCCGTCATCTTTTATACGGGGACCTATCGTATCACGTAAAACTGTAGGCTGCTCGAATATTTCTTTTAGCATGAAATGCGGGTACCCGCCCTTTTCTGCGGCGTCATAATTCCACATAACATGCTCGCGGCGCGGCTCGACAGGAGCACCATGTTTATCAGTAATATAAATGCCGTCACGTGTTACCTTTGCTACTTCAAGCTCGCCTAAAACTATGTAGTCACGTGTCCATTTTAATATTGCTGGAATGTCTGATGCGATAAAGTTTTCATGATTGCCGTTTCCTATGCCGATAATTAACGGGTTATCCTTTTTAACGGCGTAAAGCTCGTCTGGGGAGCCATCAAACATGATGGCTAAGGCAAATGAACCGCGAATATCGTTCATTGCTTTGTAAATAGCTTCGAGCGGATCTGATTTATAATACTTGGCGATAAGATTAACGGCAACCTCAGTATCTGTTTCGGACTTGAAAACAACTCCCTCTGACTCAAGCATGAGCTTCAGCTGTATGTAATTCTCGATTATACCATTGTGAACAAGCGTAACGCGCCCGTCAGCGCTCATGTGCGGGTGTGAGTTGCGCTGTGAAGGCTCGCCGTGCGTTGCCCATCTCGTGTGTCCTATACCACACATGCTGTTTGTGCAACAATCGCCAACAATTCGTTCAAGGTCAGATATTCTTCCCTTTGTCTTTTTTATTTCAATACCATTTTCGGTGCGAAGTGCTATTCCTGCTGAGTCGTAACCTCTGTATTCAAGGCGCAAAAGACCATCGAGCAGAACTTTTTTAGCGTCCCGCTCGCCTATATATCCAACTATTCCACACATATATGTATATAATTAACTCCTATATCAAATTTAATATTAAACTTAGACGCGTTTTTGTTCACCGGTTACCCGATTGTTTGTACGCGTCCTAACGACGGCAGACCTATATACAGTAAATTTTAATACATTTCTTATATTTACATGCCGCCGCGGGATCATCCGCCGAATACTTCGATAAATCCCGTCCTCGTCCTCCGCTAAAAAAGCGGAACCGGCGCTTTTATATTCTTTTTTTGGTTATTTTACTCCCGAAACACCTCACTTTCTGTGATTATCAATATGTTTTTATCGTCTATACCGAATCCCAAAGACCACCTCCTTAAATCTTTTATATCTATACAAAACATTGGTACGAACATTAAAGCTCGTACCGCAGCTTTATACTATCCGATAAATCAGCAAACAGTTTTGCGGAATAAATTGCAAATAATACAGATATGCCAAACGTCACCATACCGACGCTTTCAAACACTGGTATATAGACAACATACTTAACACCGTCTACCTGCGCTACAGCTTCCTTTGTTATACCGCAGAAAATAACATACAGTGTTGACATAAGAGCAGTGAACACACCAAAATCAAAGAATCTGCAGCATCCGCGCTTAAAGCGCTCTACCGTTTCGGTAAGACTCAGCTCTAATGTACCCGTATGGTGCTCGGCTAAAATCAAAAGACGTTTCATTGTGTAATAAAGAAGATATATGAAGAAACCGGAATCAATAACTGTTATCACACACGCGATAATGTAAAACGGATAAACCTCCGGCTCCATGAGCGCACGGGCAATATCATGTTTGTTTGTGAAAACAAACATGTAAATCCACTGCACAAGAGATATGCCCATTGAAATGCTGGCTGCTATGATGCCTTTTTTCGGGTTGCCAAGCTCATTTTTCGCAATTACAAAGAAGGCGATAAAGAAAAGCGGAGCTATAAAGTTTGGTACGATATCGACGTTATTAATAGCAAAATTTATTGAAAGCACGCATCCGATGCCAAGGAGCAAGAGCGCAAATCTCAGGCGGCGAAAAACGAATATTCCACCGCGAGTAACTCTCATTTCATCGTATGCCGAAGATATTTTTGAAGTGAAAGAGCTGTTTTTATATATTGCCTTGAAATAACGCAGGGTTGTTCTCAGCCAGATGATACCGGCGATAAAAGCGACAATACATCCGAAGCCAAGGAGAAGACCGCGGAATTCTGCTATATTAAAGTTAAGCCCCGATTTGACATCTCCCGAATATTCAAAAGATGAGAGGACCGACATCTCCGGAAGAACGGTTGCTGCGGCTCTTATAATGAAAAATAAGCGAGTTGCGCGAATAAACTTTGTAGCGCCGTCAACAGGCATACGTGGAGGTTTCGGCGCACGAAATTCTCTCGGCGGTGGCAGCGGAGCTCCCGGCTGCCGTGATGTAAATTCTTCGCGGCGTCGCGCTTCATTTTCATTGTAGCGCTCAAGCTTTTTCGCGCATAACGCATCATACCGGGCTTTTTTACGGTTGTATTTTTCAAGTTCCTTGTTTGATGGCATTGCGAACACTGAGGGTTCGTCGAAACGCTGGGCAAGATAACTGTACCCGTCAACTAATCCGGAGAATGCATAATAGTACATCAACGCTTCGGCAATGCCGAAACACAATGAAAATACAAGGAGCATTACCTTGTCGTCGCCCTTAACGAAAATCATAAGGGCAGTTTTCGCCGCCATCACAAATGACAGCTTGATGAACATCGAGCGGGCGTCTGATGCGTGCGACGACAGATCAGCCGGCTTTCTCAACAAGCTGACCATTATAAGACAGCCTATAACGTCCGGGAATATATCAAGGATTGATATATTCGGGTTGAAAAAGGTAACCGATGCAATAGCGGCAAGAATAAACAACATATCCGATCCCCTCCTAAATTTTTACGGAGCGCTCTTTATCGGTGTCTGCATTTGCATTGATATTTAATTTTTATCTGAACTTTCTGTGTTTGCACCTTTATTTGCAATTTCGCTTGTGTCGACACTATTGCCGCTATTAACTTTGCCCTTAGATTTAAAGAAAGCGGCAAACTTTGATTCCTTTGGCTTCATGTCGTGGTCTGAAGCGGGACAAATCCACATATAGCAGCTATAAATATATGCACTAATCAGTATAGCACATACTAACCTGAAAAGTAGGGCAAAAGCGGAGAATGCGGCTTTGTATGAGTCAAGCCAGGCATAATCTAAAGAAAGAGTTATGATAAAAACGTAACTTATTGCAAAAAGATAGATGTTTCTCTTTGCTTTTCCGGCAAGTTTTATATCACCGACGGAGAGCGACAGTTCACGAAGCGCCAAAAGGAGAACTACTGTATAAACAAACAGCACAGCATGGCGAATGAGTAAAATAAGCTCATCAACCCAGGTGATTGCCTCTATTATGCCAAGTACTGTCAGTGTATAATAAACACCTTGCGCAAAAGCATGGAAAAACAGTACATAAAGCGCGGCTGATGAAAAGCGAAAACGTCGTCCGTACGGCACAAGCCTTATATGCGCTTCAACCATCAGATAACAACCGATGATATCGGTTATGAAAAACGAAGGTGCAAATGTAAAAATCGTGTATATTACATAGCCGAGAAATAAAAGCCCAAGTCCCATCACAACCTCCGTATGCCGAAAAAGCGCATATCAGCCCAACTCCAACTATACATCCTTTTGTACAAAGCCACAGCAGTTTTTATATTTTTTGCCGCTGCCACACGGGCAAGGATCATTGCGCCCGATTTTCTGCGCTGCCGTTTTACGCACGGGCATTTGCTTGACCGGCTGCTGCTGAACAGGCGTGGGACGTGCGCTGTTCACTACAACAGGTGAGCTTACCGGGCCTGTCTTTTGAGATGACGCAAAGCCGGCTGATGTGATGCGGGCTATCTGACGGCGTTTCTCGTATTCCTCGCGCGGTATAGCCGACAATACCATACGCACTGTGTCGTTGCGTATTTGCCTTGTCATTTCGTTGAAAAGTTCAGCGCCCGTAATCTTATACTCGGTGACAGGATTGCGCTGTGCGTACGCCTGAAGGCGTATGCTGTCGCGCAAATCTTCCATAGCTTCGAGGTGTTCCATCCAGTGACGGTCGACATTGCGAAGCAGCAGGTTGCGCTCGACATTGCGCATCCACTCTGAGCCATACTTTTCTTCTTTTTCGTGGTAAATGCGCTCAGCACGTTCAGTTAATAGTTTTAAAATGTCCTCGCGTTTTATTTTTTGTAATTCTTCTTCCGAATACTTGAAATCATCTTTTGTGCAGAGAACACCAAGATAAGCGTCACGCAGGCTTGATAAATCCCAATCGGAGGGATCATCTGCCGCTGTGTGATATTCGACAGCCTCAGCTATCGTGTCGCGTATCATCTTTTTAATTTTTTCGCTGAGGTCGACGCCTTCAAGAACCTCGTAGCGTTGTTTATAGATGATTGTGCGCTGCTGGTTCATGACGTCGTCGTATTCAAGGACATTTTTACGACGCTCAAAGTTGAGGTTTTCAATACGCTTTTGAGCTGATTCAATAGATTTTGTGAGAATTGATGAGTTTATCGGCATATCATCCGGCAGGTTTAAACGATCGACAAGATTAAACAGTTTATCCCCGCCGAAAAGACGTATCAGATCGTCCTCAAGTGATATATAAAACCGTGACTCACCCGGATCGCCCTGACGTCCGGCGCGTCCGCGTAGCTGGTTGTCTATACGGCGGCTCTCATGCCTTTCAGTACCGATTACGAAAAGACCGCCGGCAGCCTTTACCTTTTCAGCTTCAGGTGCTATTTCATCCTGATACTTTTTATAAAGCTCTCTGTAGAGCTGGCGAGCGGCTAAAACTTCCTCAGAAACGGACAGCGAGTATCCTGTCGCCTGAGCAATGACAAGTTCATCATATCCGAGGCGGCGCATCTCGGCTTTGGCAAGGTATTCGGCGTTACCTCCGAGCATTATGTCCGTACCGCGCCCGGCCATGTTTGTTGAAATTGTAACAGCGCCAAGTTTACCGGCTTGTGCGATGATTTCAGCCTCACGGTCGTGGTATTTTGCATTCAGGACCGTATGTTTGATGCCGGCACCTTTGAGTCTTCTTGATAAAAGCTCTGATTTTTCAATTGATACCGTACCGACAAGAACAGGCTGACCTTTTGCGTGGCACTCTTTGATCTGCTCAATAATTGCGTTTTCTTTTGCCTTTGCAGTCTTAAAGACGACGTCGTTATGGTCGATACGTATCATCGGCTTATTCGTCGGCACCTCAACGACGTCAAGGTAGTATATTTCACGGAACTCGTTTTCTTCCGAAAGGGCTGTTCCCGTCATACCCGAGAGCTTTTCGTACATTCGGAAGTAGTTCTGGAATGTTATCGTCGCAAGCGTCTTATTTTCTTTTTTGATTTCGACGTTTTCCTTTGCCTCGATCGCTTGATGAAGCCCATCTGAATAGCGGCGTCCCGGCATCATTCGTCCGGTAAATGAGTCGATTATCATAATTCCGTCGTTATGAACGATATAATCGACGTCCCGTTTCATTATGCCGTGAGCGCGAAGCGCCTGATATATGTGATGGACTATCTCGGAGTTTTGTTCATCGGCAAAGTTTTCAAGACCGAAGAATTTTTCTGCCTTGCGTATACCGTTTGCCGTTAGTGTTGCTGTGCGCGCCTTTTCATCGACAATGTAATCCTGCGGTATGTCATCCGTAAGCTCCTTACTGTCGGTCTCTTTGATGACATATTTTGAAAGCGTGCGCACAAACTCATCAGCTTTTTTATATAGGTCAGTTGACTCCTCGCCTTCGCCGGATATTATAAGAGGTGTTCTCGCTTCGTCAATTAAAATCGAGTCAACCTCGTCTACGATTGCAAAGTGATGTCCGCGCTGAACCATCTGCTCTTTGTAAAGAACCATGTTGTCACGCAGATAGTCAAATCCGAACTCGTTGTTCGTACCATAGGTAATGTCGCAGGCATATGCTGCCTGTTTTTCTTTTGTTGACTGGCCGTGGACAACAAGACCTGTCGTAAGGCCGAGGAATTCGTGGACACGCCCTATTTCATCGGCTCCCAGACGTGCAAGGTATTCGTTAACCGTGACGACATGCACGCCTTTTCCCGTCAGGGCGTTTAAATATGATGGCATTGCGGCGACAAGTGTCTTACCTTCACCGGTTTTCATTTCGGCTATTCTGCCCTGGTGAAGAAGTATGCCACACATAAGCTGGACGCGGAAAGGACGCTTGCCGAGAACGCGGTCGCATGCCTCGCGTACAAGAGCATAAGCGTCCGGCAGTATATCGTCAAGCGTCTCGCCAGCTTTTAAGCGTTCCTTTAGCTTTGGCGTAACTGCCGCCATTTCAGCGTCGCTCATGTTTTTATATACGGGAGCGAGCGCTTCGATTTTATTAACAATAGGTGTTATCTTTTTTATCTGACGTTCGCTGTATGTTCCGAAAATTTTATCAAATAACTTCATTTTTGCGAGCCGTTATACGGCCCTCGCCTCCATTGCTTTTATGAATATTGTCAAAATACATTATGATTTTGCTTGATATAGATGCATTTGTGAAAAAAATACTTATCATATATTATACAATGTATAAACTATTTTGGCAATCTGCTATTTGTTAATAATTTTAACCCTGGCACACGATACACGAGAATTGTTTATACATAACGACGAAAACGGCAGGTATTTCCTGCCGTTTTTAATATGTTTTATCTATTATTTTGCAAGCGCTGCTTTGATTGCAAGCGCAAATTCCACGCGTGCGCGCTCAAGCTCACACGCTATGCTGTACGGCTTCATAACGTTGCCTTCCATGTGGAAGTTGTTTGCCGCACATCCGCCGCCGCAATAGTATTTTGCCCAGCAGTCAGCGCACGTGGGATTTTCGATGAGATTGCAGTGTGCGAAGGTGTTTCTTATGTTCTCATCAATTACCCCGTCAAATATGTTGCCCATCTTGAATTTTTCTTCACCCGCGAATTGATGGCACGGGTAGATGGAGCCATCCGGCGTCACGGCTACGTATTCACAACCGGAACCACAACCTTTCGCGCGTTTAATAGCGCAAGGCCCACCGTCAAGGTCTATCATGAAATGGAAGAAGGTGAACGGGCGTCCTGCCTTTGCACGGGCTATATACTCAAGCGCGAGCTTTTCATACTCGGCAAATATAGCGGGGAGGTCTTCCTTGCGGATGGAGTACTCGCTTTCTTCAGGCAGTACAACCGGCTCTACTGACACCGCATTGAAGCCTGAATCGACAAGATGCAGAACATCGGCGGTAAAGTCAAGGTTGCGGCGGGTAAATGTTCCGCGTACGTAGTATTCGCCATCTCCACGGCGCTCGACGAGCTTTTTAAACTTTGGTATGACTGTTTCATAACTGCCTGAACCGTCCTCAAACGGCCGCATATAGTCATTTACCTCGGGGCGACCGTCTATTGATAAAACAACGTTTGACATTTCAGCGTTTATGAAATCTATCGACTCGTCGTCAAGAAGCGACCCGTTTGTTGTCATGGTAAAGCGTATTTTTTTGCCATGCTTCGCTTCAAGCTCGCGACCGTAGCGCGTTATCTCGCGCACAACATCAAAGTTTAAAAGAGGTTCGCCACCGAAGAAATCAACTTCAAGATTGCGAACGCCGCCGCTTTTTTCAATGAGAAAATCGAGTGCTCTCTTCCCTGTCTCAAGGCTCATCAGCTTTCGTTCCTGAACATAACCACCGCAGTCGGCAAAGCAGTAACGACAACGCATGTTGCAGTCATGCGATACATGAAGGCACATTGATTTTATACGCGTTGATAATGCCTTGCTTATATCACCAAGCGGTATTGGATCTGAAAACAGCTCCCCCTGCTCGTAGAGCGAATATAACTCCTCATATGCTTCTTCAACGTCGCTGCTGTCAAATCTTGCAAGGCTGTAACGAAGCGATACGGGCATATCTTGTGTCAGTGGCGGTTTTATGTACGAGAGCATTTTATATGCGATAGGCGACAGAACATGAACAGCGCCGCTTTCCGTATCGACGGCAATATTGCTCCCAAGCCGTCTGAATGTGTGTATCATCTTTCGTAAAATCCTGTTCTTATTTAAATTTTATGAAAAGTAGAATACGGGCGGGGATGATGTCCCCGCCCTGCCCGGAATTTTCTTTTAATTACTTACCGGTGTTTTGATCTTTCTTTGCCGTGTTTTCATCAACACGACGCTCGCAGTGCTGGTTTCCAACAGTGCAGGATGTCTTGCATGCAGACTGGCAGGAAGCCTGACATTCACCGCAGCCGGAACCGATGGCGCGGGAAGCATATGTCTTAGTATTGAGTGTTTTTACGTGTTTCATATCGATTATTCCTTTCAGTTAAACGGATATCACCGGTATTTTTTTATCTTCATCTTTTTAATTTTAGGTGCGCCCGCAACTTTTGGCGTACGATTACGTGTGCGCGACGCAAGTAGCGCGCCTGGCAGCGCTATGACAACAATTCCAAGCCGTGCGAGCACGGAGTATGGGTCCGGCAAAGCCGGGCCATAAGAGAGATCCTCTCCCGCAATCCAAGACAGCATCCATGTCAGAAGCATTAGAAGAACGCCGGATATTAGCCCTGAAAGAACGTTGCCGCCGAAGTGCGAACCGAAAAATCCGGCCGCAATGCCGGAAAGCGCAAGCGCTACAATAGCAAATGGCACAACGAAACGGTTCGGGTCACCTGTAGAATAAAGGGCAAAGCTGATAATTAATAGCATGGCCGTTGCTACAACTAAGGCAAGAGCTACTCCCTTTAAGGCCGCGAGCATCATAGCACCGAAGCCTATACCGTCGCCGGCCCCGGTCTGATATTTGTCCATCGATGATTCACACTCCCGAAACACTTTTTTATACATTAATATTCCGGGGTGTGTGAAATTATGAGCGAAAATGCTTATGGCTCTGCGTCTTCAGCCTTTACATCGACGCTTCTGACTGCTGACTTTAAAATACGTATCTTTGTCTTTTCTTTACCTGTTTCAATCATGCAGGTTTCTTCTTTTATGCTGACTATCTTGCCGATAATCCCGCCGATCGTCGTTATCTCGTCGCCGACCTGCAGGTTATTGCGCATTTCAGCCAACTGCTTTTCCTGTTTCTTCTGAGGTCTGATGAGGAAGAAATAGAAGAATACAAGCATGATTATAAGCATGATGATTGTTACAAGCGAATTTGACGCATTGGCAGTTGTGGCTTCATCAAGAAGTACGGTCATGAAATATCTCCCACCACGGTTAAATTTACATATTTGCTGAATCATAATTATATATTATTATGCGTGTATTTTCAACCCCTTTTCATAAAATATGAAAAACAGATATTATTTTTGCTTTTCCCTATTGACAAGTGACAAATCGACGTTGTATCATTTATCTGTACTAACACAATTAGTACAGATAATGAAAGGAACACGGGAATGAGTATTTTCAGCGTTGATTATAAAAACCGTAAGCCTATATGGGAACAGCTGACGGACAACGTGACGGATCTCGTTCTGCGCGGATTGCTTCCGTTAGGCGAAGCTATGCCAAGCGTCAGGGCGATGGCGGCCGACCTTGGAATTAACCCGAACACAATACAAAAGGCATATGTAGAGCTTGAACGCCGAGGTGTGATCGTCTCAATACCAGGCAGAGGTAGCTTCGTCACAACAGACATATCGGCTCTTCTGACCGAACGGCTTGAATCAGCCGCTGCAGCGCTGGGCGAATCAGCGCGTGCGGCAAAAGAGGCTGGGATGGAACGTGAACGCGCAATAAAGATTATCGATGAAGTATGGGGGAATGATAAATGATCCGTATAAAAGACGTGACAAAGACGTTCGGTGCTATAAAAGCGCTTGACGGTGTGTCTGCTGAAATCAGTGCTGGTTCGATTTATGGGCTAATTGGCTCAAACGGCAGCGGCAAATCCACACTTCTCCGGATTATGTGCGGAGTTTTCCTCGCAGATAGCGGTTATGTCGAGATTGACGGAGAAAATGTTTATGAAAACAGCAAACTGAAGCAAAGTATCGTATATCTCTCAGATGAGCAGTTCTTTTTACCGCACTCTACAATGAATGACATGGCGCAGTTTTACAAAAGCGTTTACCGCAGCTTTGATATGGTCCGTTTTGTAAAGCTAACAGAGGTTTTTGGGCTTGACCCGAACCGTAAAATCGCAACATTTTCGAAAGGCATGACAAAACAGGCGTCAATTTTGCTTGGACTATCAGTACATCCGAAGTACATGTTCTTGGATGAGACTTTCGATGGACTTGACCCTGTCGTTCGTCAGCTTGTAAAGCGCCTTATCGCCGAGGAAGTTGCAGAAAGAAAAATGACGCCGGTCATCGCATCCCATAACCTGCGCGAGCTCGAAGATATATGTGACCACGTCGGGCTTCTGCATCAGGGCGGAATCCTCTTTGACCGTGAGCTTGACGATATGAAGTTGAACATACACAAGCTTCAGCTCGTCCTGCGTGAAGAAACACCTATTGATGCTTTATCTCCGCTTAATATTCTTGACCACTCATCACGTGGCAGAATGCATACAATAGTCTGTCGTGGCACAACAGAGGAAATAGACGCCGTAATTCTTCCTCTTGAACCGGTGTATTATGAGATTATACCGCTGACACTTGAGGAGATCTTCATTTCTGAAATGGAGGAAAAAGGTTATGACTTTAAAAATGTCATTTTCTGATAGAATGAGTTCGCGCGGAGTGAGCATCTCATATGTTTCGTTTACAATAAAGCGGATGTGGCCTGCCGGGCTTTTGTTCTTCATTATTTTCTTCTTCACAATGCCCGTACCGGCTGTCCTTTCACTTTCATCCATATCAGATCCAATAACTTATACTGATTATTATAGTTCATTCATCCCTACAATTAACGGCATATTCATGTTCACAAGCGTATTCAGTGCCGTTTTTGCAGGATGTTATGCTCTGCGCTACTTACAATCACGTGTCAGCATAAATTTTTATCACAGCTTACCTGAAACAAGGCTTTCACACTATACATCAGCCCTTGCCGCATCAACTATATCGTACATTTTATCAGCAGTTATAAATGAGCTACTCCTCATTATAGTGACAGCTTCAGCCGGATTTTTAAAGCATGAGATGTTCTCGCTGATTTTCCGCGGCTTTGGCGCTTGTGCATTCTACTTCTTTGTTTTCCTCTCGATAACAATCTTTGCAGGAATCCTCACCGGGCTTACATCAATCCAGTTCCTCATGACCGGGTATTTAGTCGGTATATTACCGGTTATATACGGATGTGTAATGCTCATACTCGATGATGTATTTAATTATTTCGATATTTCCAGCTTATCGAGTATGAATGTATACGCATGGCTCACGCCTATAGTACGTGCGACTCGCGCAATTGATTCCATCACGGGTATTAGAAAAAGTGAATATCGTTTATCATATTTCATATTTGATCTTTTAATTATCATCGGACTGTTTATCGGTTCATATTATATCTACAAAATCCGTAAAAGCGAACGGTCGGGAACACCGATAATATTCCCGCGTGTTGCATCGTTTATAAAATACACGCTTCTCTTCCCTGCAACGTATATTCTCGGTTTCATATTTGGTGAAATCGGCTCCTATGGCTGGCTTTATTTTGGCTTTGCTGCCGGTGCACTCTTGTCATTTATGCTTATCAACACCGTTTTCAACCGCACGGCAAAGGCGATGTTCGTCGGATTCAAAGGTTTGATTATTTACTTTGTTTTGTTTATTACCATTTATATTGCAATCAACGCAGGAACCCTGAGGTTTATCGATTACGCCGTTCCGCAAGCCAGCGAAATTCAGATTACTGCTGATAACAGGTTGTTTACGATTAAAGACAAGGCAACAATTGAGAAAATCCGCGATCAAATGAAGGATTTTAACAAGGACTTAAAAGACGGAAAGGCTGTGCCGAGCAATTATGATGTCAGCAGCGTTGTAAAAGGTTTGTTTTACCAAATCAGTGTAGATAAATACAATAATGATGAAGCCACGCGCACGGTGTCACCCGAAGTGACATATATTAACGCAGCAGGCATGAAAATGACGTATGATTATTATGGCATTTATTATTCTTATTTCAGTGAAATATTTGAGTTAATACGCTCATCTGAAAACTTTGCTCTGCAATATATTCCATCAAACACTGAAGTTGAAGAATTTACCTTTTATGCCGTAACCACAGATAATATGCTCGATGATTACGGAACCTCACAACATGAAAAAGATCATATCGATAATGAAGCAGGACATAATTTATCGAGCATATACCTGTCTTACGGTTTATATAAAGGATACTATGAAGACGGCGATTACAAACACTTTGACCCAATTCGCTTATACGGTGCGTTCAATGTCGGTGACAGCGAATATTTCAACAGAGTCAGCATCGGAAACATTGATTATCGAGTAACTGCTGATACGTATGGCACAAGCTCATATCGATACAGAAGTAATACTATGCCGCTGTACTTTGATAATATCGACAGCATACTGTCACTGATACCGTATAAAGATGAAAATTCAAAGATTTATGGCTGGTATAGCTATGGTGATGACAGAGTAAACTTTTCAAATGTTAAAAAATTCCTCGGTTCATCACTTGAAGATTATCTAAATAAATTGTCACTTGACATAGTCAGCATTATCATCGTCAACAAAACAAACGAAAATATGGTGACAATAACTGATAAGGGTGACATTGCAAAAATTCTTGCTTCATGTGCTTCAGTTGGCTACTCATCTATCATCTCCGATTTTACCGTTACACACCCTGATTATGTCGTATTTATCAATTACGGCACCGGTGAGCAGGCAACATCATATTTAACATGGCTGCTTGCCGACCGTGTAGGCGATATATCCGATATAATTAAGTAAGTTATAGAGTTAGCACTAAAAAAGAATAACTCCCCCACATGCGCGGCAAAATAACAGCGTATAAAATGGGGGAGTTTTTCAATGCAGAGACTTAACGGATTTCTTGATAACGATGTAAGTATGTTTGATAACACGCTACGCGTGAACGATAATTTTGATATTATAAAACGCGAGCTTGTAGTTTCGGGCAAGCGTGCTGTTCTATATTATATCGACGGATTTATCAAAGCGTCATCGTTACAGAAGCTTTTGATATACTTGACAGATGCAAACGGCTTCGGCGACGGTCAGCCCGGCGCTGCTAAAAGGTTTGCCGACGAAAAGTTGCCCGATGTTGAAGTTGAAATATCATCTAATGTCAACGAAATAATAAAAAATGTTTTAGCCGGATGCTGTGCTATGCTTGCAGACGGCTTCGGTCCCGAGGCTGCTGTAATTGATTTGCGTTCATATCCTTCAAGGGAGACACAGGACCCTGAAAACGACCGCGTTATACGAGGTGCACGAGACGGTTTTGTCGAAACGCTTATATTCAACACGGCACTTGTGCGCAGGCGCATACGCGACACGGCTCTAACAATGAAATACATCAGTGTAGGTGAAAAATCACAGACTGACGTCGTTGTTGCGTATATAGAAGGCACTGCGAACAAGCGATATGTCGACCATGTAATAAGGCAGATAGGCGATGTGAAAACAGACGCGCTTGCCATGGGCAGCCAGAGCCTGATGGAATGTCTTGCGCGTGGCGCCTGGTATAACCCCTTCCCTCGCGTCCGCTTTACGGAGCGCCCTGATTCCGCTGCCGCTCATCTGCTTGAGGGCGGAGTTATCGTTTTATGCGATGGCTCACCTGAAGCGATGATGCTACCGACATCAATTTTTAACTTTCTTCAGGAAACAAACGACTATTATTTCCCGCCGCTTACGGGGACATACCTGCGGCTCGTCCGATATGTCGTTTTTGCATCAACTATATTTATCACGCCGCTTTGGTATCTGTTTTTAATGCATACTGAAATTCTGCCCGAATGGCTTCACTTTGTCATTCCGTCGGATACCGGTAAGCTGCCGGTAATAGTGCAGCTTTTCATAACGGAGTTTGCACTTGACACGCTGAAACTTGCTTCGCTTACGACGCCGTCAACAATGTCGAATTCGCTTTCAATCATCGGTGGTCTTTTGATAGGTGACTTTGCCGTAGACAGCGGCTGGCTTATACCTGAGGTCATTTTTTATATGGGCTTTACGGCAATCGCAAACTTCACGCAGTCAAGCTATGAGCTTGGTTATGCCTTTAAATTCTTCCGCATGACGCTTTTGCTCCTGACAGCCCTATTCTCAATTTGGGGATTTATCATCGGAATTGTCTTTATTCTTATAATGCTGTTATCTGCAACCGAAATATGCGGTGGTAAATATCTGTACCCGCTCATTCCCTTTAACGGCGGCGCTTTAATGCGTATTATCATCCGTCATAAAAAGCAAAATCAAGATCAGAACAGCTAAAAAAGAAAACTGGGGAGCGTCAATGCTCCCCGTTTTTATCGCACGTTATTGTTTCTTTTGTTTAAAATACTGATAAAAGTAACACGGAATCATACCGTTATAAAGTTTGCGCACTTTATCAGCACGTGCGCCGTAAAGACGCTCAAAGTTCTCGTGGGATGTGAGAATGTATATCTGCCATCTGTCAAGCGTCTTAAAATGTTCACCCATCCGGCGGTATAGCTCCTCTACCTCAGAAATTGTAGATATGCGCTCGCCATAAGGTGGGTTTGTCACAATCGTACCACGCCGCCCACCGGTTTCTATCGTCAGCGCATCGCGAACAAACGTGCGCACAATGTCACCGACACCCGCACGTCTGACATTTTCGGATGCAATTTCAATGCTTGACGGGTCAATATCCGATGCATACGCTTCAAATTTCGTGTTTTTTACGCTGTCTTTTGCTTCTTCGCGCGCAAGTCTCCAAGCAGACTCTGGAATGAACGGAAAAACCTCGGCTGAAAAATGACGATTTGCACCGGGCGCTATATTTTTCATAATCATTGCAGCTTCAATAGCTATCGTTCCTGAGCCGCAAAACGGATCCCAGAAAAGCACTTCCTCGCGGGGCCTTGACAGCTTCGCAAGTGACGCGGCAAGCGTTTCGCGAAGCGGTGCTGAAACCGATGCCGGACGGTATCCGCGTTTGTGAAGCGGTGTTCCGCTTGTATCAATCATAAGATAAGCGCGGTCGCGGAAAATGAAAAAATCAACCTGAAAAAGTATGCCTGTTTCCGGTAAAATATCTGTGCGATGGGCGGCAAGCAGCCTGTTGGCGATTGATTTTTTTATAATCCTCTGGCAATCGGGCACTGAAAACAGCTTGCTCTTAATCGAGTGCCCTCGTACTGGGAATTTATCATCATAACCTATATAATTTTCCCACGGCATTGCTGCAACGCCGTCAAAAAGGTCTGAAAAACTCTCCGCAGCACAAGAACCTACTTCAATATAAAGCCGCTCGGCATATCGAAGCCAGATATTGCATCTGGCGGCGGCGTTTTCATCTCCGGTGAAAAAGACGCGCCCGTCTATCGTTTCCCTGCGCTTGTATCCAAGTGCGTCAATTTCTTCACCAAGCAAATGTTCAAGGCCAAAAAGGCACGTCGCGACGTAATTGTATGTCATAATATAGCTTTATCCTGAATATAAAAAAGATTCGGAGGACGAATTTGTCCTCCGAATTAATTATACCGCCGTTTTGACGATTTATCAACGCTTATATAAAACTGTTGCCGTTGATTATTTGCATTTTTTTGATATAATTATTTTACTGACATATATGAATTTTATTTACCGGATAGTCCTTTAATAAAGCCATTTACATCTGCCGAGCATATGTCTCCTGCTACAACCCTGTTGCGGTAAACGAGTATATTTGCATAAACCGTACCATTATAGTTCGGGTAGTTTAAAACTCTATAAGTGTAGCGGGTCATATCTCTGTTTTTATACTTTGACAAATCAAGTCCCTGCTGCTTTTGTATTGCGTTATAACTTTCAAAGACACGGTCAAACTCGGCAGGAATTGTCACTTTTGCTTCTTCTACAGGCTCGGGATCAACCTCCCAACCAAAGCTTTGTAGAAATGCTATGCGGTCCGCATTTGTCTTTACTTTTTCAAAGCTGATTGATTCTTTAACTTCAACTTCCGCGGGTGCAACCTCTGTGCCGCCCGCTGGCTGCTGTGCCTTCGGAATGAAGACAATGAGCGCCGCTATCGTCAATACGGCAAGCCCAATAAGGCTGAAAAATTTGATAGTATTTGCGCGAACGGCGTAGATAAACATAACTGTCCCCTCCGGATTGATAATCTTCTACGGAATGTATATGAAATACTGCGACTTATTATGACGGCAAAATAAAAACCACAGGAGAAATAATATAAAAATGACAGAAGACTTAAAAAAACTAACAAGCGGATGTTCATGCGGTAAAAAACATTCGCTCTCAACCCGTGATATTTTCGTTGGTGCCGGCGCTACACAAAAACTTATCGATTATATAAAAGATAAATATGACGCCACGTCCGCTCTCATTGTATGTGATGCTAACACTGAAAAATATGCGCGCCCGTTAGCCGACGCGCTCGGATGCCGAACTTTCACGCATGTTGCAGACGCACGCGCAAATGAAATTGAAACCGCCCGTCTTACATCATACATAAAATCAAACTCACTTAAAGTTTCCGTTGCCGTCGCCTGCGGCTCCGGATGTATTCACGACATAACGCGATATTGCGCATATGAAAACGGATTTCCATTCATTTCATACCCGACAGCGGCAAGTGTCGATGGCTTTGTGTCCGGTGTTGCGGCAATGACAATGCACGGACAAAAGCTGACATACCCGTCGGCTTCACCGGATGCCTTGTTTGCTGACGATGACGTTTACTCAGAAGCCCCGCGTCGCCTGACAGCGTCCGGTGTTGGTGATATCATCGGTAAGTTCACCGCTCTTTTTGATTGGGAGATAGCCCATATGATTATAGGTGAACACCTCTGCCCTGAGATTGCTTCTCTCATGCGCCAGGCTCTCAATGGCGTTTACAACGCCGCGTCTGAGGTGGGTGGCGCTGACTCAAAAGACTTCCCGCGCCGGGTTATGGACTGTCTTATTTTATCCGGCCTTGCGATGCAGCTGATGGGAAACTCGCGTCCTGCGTCCGGTGCCGAGCACCATATGGCTCACTTCTGGGAAATGCACGTTGCAAATCCGCCGACAGATGCTTTGCACGGCGAAAAGGTTGGCGTTGCCACAATCCATGTGTTGCGTCGCCTTGAAGCCCTGCGCAACTCACATCTACCTCAAATTGATATTGATATTGCCCATGTGTTTGATAAAAACAGAGTTCAAAGCATTTATGGCGAGCTGACCGACGGGATAATTAAAGAAAATCTGCCCGGTGGTAAAAATGAATATAGCTCATCTGTGCTTTATAACATAAGCCCTGACTGTCTTATTAAAAATGAAAAACAAATCATGGAGCTTTTAGCCGGCCTGCCGTCATCTGAAGAAATCACCCGCGTGTTGCACGGATGCGGCGCACCGACAACTTTAGGTGAAATTGACCTTCCGCAAGATAAACCGTTTGAAGACGTATCAGCTATATACTCTCCATATGTACGCAACCGACTGACGCTTATGAAAATAATATCAGCGAATTTGGTTACGCGTGGTGAAGTATGAGTTATGAAATATCCGAGGATTGCTATCACCGGTACGGATTCTTCTGCCGTAGCGCAGGCGCATAAAAAGCTTGCATACTCCGATATTTTCACAACAATAATTCATCCCGATAAAATAAAAAAGGCATCGGCAAATAACGATTTGATAATCCTTCTGGCGACACCCGGGGGTCGTTATTCCGATGCCTGCATATGCCGCCGCGTTTCTTTAAAGAGCGGCGTGCGTATTGTTGTGATTATCGGAAAGGATGCGGAAGCGCCATCCCCGCTTGGGATATACGCAAGTATTGTTGTTCTTTGTGATGAAAAAGATGCAGTCAGCACTATTCATTCGATAATATCGCGTGACTTTGGCTTTGATACTGTTGAGCTGCGATGTGGACGAATGCTTGTCGACACTGAAATTAAAGAGTACTATTACAATGGTGCCCGGTTTAAGCCAACACCGACTGAAGGCGCTATAATACGGTTTTTGTGTGTATTTAACGACGCGCCTGTCCCCGCTGAAAAAATTGCATCATACATTGGCTGCTCGTCATCATCCGTTATAGTGCACATACATGCAATAAATGAAAAAACTCGTGAAATTACTAAACGCTACGCTATTGACAATAAAACCGGTGTCGGATATTTCATAAAATAATGTAAGAAAAAAAATAATACGGCGGCGGGATGCATCCCGCCGCCGCTGTTTTATTATGTGTTATCAAAGTTGCCCGAGGAGTTTCGATAAAAATGCATACATTCTCTCGCACGAGGCAAGATCAAGCCTTTCATCGGGCGTATGTTCATCATATGTCGCGCATCCTGTCGCTACAATGTCCATATCTGGTACAAACGATTTTATAAGACCACATTCAAGCCCGGCATGAACGCCAATGACGGGCAGCTTTTTGCCGAACATTTGCTCATATAAATTAACAAATGTATCGCGCAGGGGCGATGTTTTTTCATATGCCCAGCCAGGGTAACCGGAGCTGTGGCGCACGCGGAATCCGCACTTTTTTGCTGTTGCCGTGAGCTCACGCTTCATTTCCATAAGATCGCTGACCTCTGATGACCGTGCTGAAATGCGAATCCTCATACGGTCGCCATCTATGTTTATAACTGCGCAGTTCTGCGACGTCTTTACTAAATCAATATCGTCGCACATTGAAATTACGCCGTTTTTTATGCTTGATAAGAATGTGAGAAGCGAGTCTGTCAATTGCGGCGAAGGTGTTTTTCCTGAGAATTCTCCCGGATTTGCTTTAACGTAGAATCCCGCATCATCTGCTGAAAGTTTCTTTTTAACTTCCGCCGCAATGACGCTTACTGCCACCACTGCTGCGCGTGCATCATTTACAGCAAGCGTTGTCGTACAGTCGCGAGGGATGGCGTTTTCCTTGCTTCCGCCATCCATTTTTATAATGAATGCCGGCTGTGTTTCACGCAGTTTTTTTATTATTTCAGCGGAAATCAGAATAGCGTTTCCTCGACCTTTATCTATGTCAATGCCTGAATGGCCGCCTGCCAACCCGCCGACAGTAAGCTCAAGCACATCCCCGTAGTAAGGGATACGTCTGAATGATGTATATATACCTGAGCGGTGACCGCCTGCACATGAAACGACGACGTGTTCTGCCCCGGCATCAATATTTATCATGCGGCGTGCGTGAATCTTTGTATAGTCAAAGTTTTTTGCGCCATTCATGCCAACTTCTTCATCCGCTGTGAAAAGGCACTCAAGCTCCGGCGTAGAAAGCTCCGGATCGGAAAGAAGCTGAAGCATTATAGCAACGGCAATTCCATCGTCCGCGCCAAGCGTCGTTCCGTCAGCGGTGACATAACCGTCACGCACAATCAGTTTTAGTCCATCACGGGTAAAATCATGATTTGATTCCGGTGTCTTTTCACACACCATGTCAAGATGTCCCTGCAGTAAAACGGGCGGCCTGTTCTCGTAACCGGGAGATGCCTTCCGGCGCACGAAAACATTATTTGATAAGTCCCGGTAAACGTAATGCCCCAGGTCAGACGCAAATTTTGCTACATAATCTGCTATTTTACGCTCATTTCCCGAGCCGTGAGGGATTGCGCAAATATCCTCGAAACGCTCGAAAAGTCCTTTTGGTGTATATCCATTTATTACATAATTGCTCATTTTAAAGCTGCACCGTCCGTTTTGCAAAATTAAAAGCGGTAGTAAACCGCATCTATAACTAATTATATCACTTGCAAGTAAAAAAATGCAACACAAGTGAGCCACAGGACTCAATAAATTGAGTTAATTTTAATAAAATTGACAACTGTGTTTTTACATAATGACAAATTGCAATTTATATGATACACTTATATATGGATAAATGCGGATTTACACATTTTTCAAATGTGCAAGCTCGGAGTACGCAATTGATTAAGTATTTACTTGATAAAGTGATAAGCAAACGCGGCAAAACTGCCGCTGTTATACTTGCCGCCGGTCGCGCAGAACGCTTCGGCGGGGGCAAGCAATTTGCGCGCATTTTAGGTGTGCCTGTTCTTGCCCGGACAATACTTGCTTTCGATTCATGTACAGTTATAGATGAAATAGTTATTGTAGCTTCAGCAGAAGATGTGCCGATGTGCCGCGAGCTTGTCACGCGCTACGCTTTTAAAAAGGTAAAACGCGTCGTTGCAGGTGGTGAAACGCGGTTTGAATCGGCTTTACGCGGGTTTGAGGCAACATCACCTGATATTTCATATGTCGCCATTCACGATGGCGCCCGTTGTCTCATACTGCCTGAGCAAATTGAACGCGTTTGCCGCGAAGCATATCGTCACCGTGCCGCCGCTGTCGCAACTCCGGCACTTGACACGGTAAAGATTGCTGATAAAAATGGTTTTATATCTGAAACGACTGACAGAGAACGCGTGTGGCTCGCAGGAACACCGCAGGTTTTTTACGCGAACCTTTACCGGGCCGCTGCTTATACCGCAAAGGAAGCTGATTTTTCGGCTACCGACGATGCTATGCTTGCAGAACGCATAGGTTTTAAGGTTAAGCTTGTCGATATTGGCCGTGACAATATTAAAATCACATATCCTGCTGACATCGCAATAGCTGAAGCAATATTAAAAGAGCGCAAACGCAAAGCGACAGATAATACTATCAAAAAGACTTTTATTGTACATCGTCGCGGTGTAAAACAAAAAAGCGGACAAGCTTCTGGCACCTGATCTTATCGCGAAATAAATACAGAAGGAACATGAAAAAAGTATGAGTTTTCGTGTTGGACATGGTTACGACGTGCACCGGTTTGAAGAGGGGCGCCCTCTGTGGCTTGGCGGTGTGCACATCAAGGATCACCCGGGACTTGCCGGTCATTCTGATGCCGACGTTGTGATTCATGCGATAATTGACGCCATCCTCGGTGCTGCCGGTCTTCCCGATATAGGAACTATTTTCCCTGACAACTCCGATGAGTTTAAAGATATATCAAGCTCCATTCTTCTTTCGCGTGCTGCTTCCCTTGTCAGTGAATCCGGCTATAAAATAATAAATATAGACGCAACAATAATTGCCCAGACACCAAAGCTGGCTCCGTATATCGCTGATATGCGAGAAGCCGTTGCAAGTGCCGCAGGTATATCACCGCGGGATGTGAATATCAAGGCTACAACTGAGGAAGGCCTTGGTTTTACGGGCGCTCGACTTGGCATTGCGGCTCACGCCGTATGTCTTATTGAAAGTTTATAATTTGTCAGACACTTATTTTCAATTAATACAATTTCTTTGTAGTAACATTAAAGGGGTAAAAAGAGCAGCTCCGTTGAAATCGATTTAAAATAAAGGTATATAAACCAGCTCGGCGGGGAGCATGAAGCACAGTGCAAAGCACCCTGCCCCACATTTCCCCGCCGTATATAAAGCGCGGCGCCTTGGCTGTTTTTTATCCCATACGACCTTTACTTTTCAATTCTTTTCCTCCTCAGCGCCGCGCGAATTGGAACAGAAAAGACCGGGTTTTCCGGTCCCGATAACAGCATATGGACACACAGCCAACATGACACCACACGACAAAAGACCCATAATATGCAAATTTGCAATTCCCGTGCCGCTGAGTAAAAACATAGCGCCTAAAACGATAAAAAAATATACAATTTCACTATAAAAATTTTTTTACCCGTTGAGGTAGTTTTATCATGATATTTCTTTCCCCATCGATTCTTGCCGCGAATTTCACAATGCTCGGTGAACAAGTTGCCGCAGCGCAAAAAGGCGGCGCTGATTTTATCCATATTGATGTAATGGACGGACACTTTGTTCCGAATATCAGCATTGGATTTCCGGTAATTGAATCGCTTGTCAAACACTTCAGCATACCGCTTGATGTTCATTTAATGATAAGCAACCCTGAAAAATATGCGACACGTTTTTGTGAAGCAGGAGCAGATTATCTTACGTTTCATTTGGAAACGATGAAGAATCCCGCCCCGCTTATCAACGAAATACGTTCACGCGGTGTTCATCCGTCGCTTTCGTTACGTCCTGCCACACCGATTGAAGCAGTTTTCCCTTATCTTGATATAATCGACATGGTACTTATAATGACTGTTGAGCCGGGATACGGCGGACAATCTCTTATTCCATATACTCTTGATAAGGTTCGAGCTTTACGCGTTGAAGCTGACAGACGTGGCCTTCACGATTTTAAAATTGAAATCGATGGCGGTGTCAGACTTGAAAACATTGCAGTGACAACTGAAGCCGGCGCAAATGTCATAGTTATGGGAACGGCTGTTTTCAGCGAACATGACATCCCCTCAGCACTTGATAAGCTTAGAAAAGAAGCACAGCGCGGCGCCGAGTTGCGAAGCAAAGCTTAAAACTGTACTTATCAGACACAAGCGGCATATAAGTGTAAAAGAAAATAAAAAAACGCTCTGTGATTACAAACATACAGAGCGTTTTTATTATATGATATAAGCTCACTATTGCTAAACGGTTTAGTTTGGCTCAAGCGTAAAGTGGAATTCACAATAACTGCCGTACTCGCTTTTAACATCGATTGTCTCGCCGTGAGCGTCAATTATAGATTTTACGATATATAGTCCAAGACCAACACCTGTCTTGTCAAGTCCACGGCTCTTGTCACTCTTGTAAAAGCGTTCAAATATAAACGGTAAGTCTGCTTCAGCAATGCCCTGTCCTTCGTTATAGACATAAACATGAATTTTACGCGCGTATGACCTTATCGTTACGCGAAACTTTCCGCCCTCACGTGAGAATTTCACGGCATTATCGCAGAGATTATAAAAAATCTGGTGAATAGCATCGCGGTCGGCACTGACATACATATTTTCATGGTCACAGTTAAACTCAACAATGAGTTTCTTATCGTTTATGCGAGATTCCATTGAAATTAATATTTGTCTTGCCATCTCGCATATATCAAATGCAGTTTTTGTAAACTTGCGCTCGCCTGCCTGCATACGGGTTATGTCAAGAAGCGTCGTCACAAGGCGTGATAAGCGCTTGACTTCGTTGCTGATGATATTAAGGTAATACTTCTCCTGTGACGGTGGTATAGCACCGTCAAGTATGCTGTCGATGAAACCGGATATTGTTGTCATCGGAGTGCGCAGGTCGTGAGATACGTTCTCAAGGAATGTATTTCTCATTTCCTCAAGGTGAGCAAGTGAGTTTGCCATATTGTTAAAGGCGGAAGCAAGCTCTGCTACCTCATCGTGCCCTACGACAGGCACGCGCACATCAAAATTGCCGGCTGCAAAGCTTTTTGCCGCATTTCGCATTGATTTAATAGGACTGATGACACGGTCGCTTATATAATAAACGGCGATCAACGCGGCCAGCATTATCCATAGACTCGATAATACAACGGTTTTTATAATTGAATCTAAAACAGCATCAGCAAGGCCGGCATTTGTTGAGCATGCGAAAGAGATACCGACGACTGCATTATCTTTTTTAACTACAACACCGCAAACAATTAAATTTTTACCGAATATCGGGTCATCTTGAGTTGGCTCAAATAAATAATAGCTATTTTTTACAACATTATTTACTATGTCATGTGATACCTTAATGTTATCTTCTATATCTTTTGGGAGACCGTCACCTTTGTTAAATAGCACAACACCATTGGTATCTGTGACAAGAAACGACATATGATTTGCAAAGTTAAGCATTGTTCTAAGGCTTGTACTTATTGTAACCGGCGAACCTTCACAAAGCCTTTCAAGTGAATAGTAAAATAAACTTTCATTGAGCCTATCTTCAAGATAGCTGCTGAAAGCAAGCGCTGCGCGCGTTATTTCAAGGTTTTTGGCGTTGTCCGAATAGTTACCGATGAGTGTTGATATAATGGAGAGCTGTATTATAAAGCTGATTATAATAATCAGCATGAATACAGTTATATATTTCGTAAATACGCTTCGAAACATCGCGCACCCCTATCATTTCACAACGGGCGCGCGATATGCCCGCACGCCCGTTTAAAATAATGATATATTACTGGAATACTTCAAACTTATATCCGACGCCCCAGACAGTCTTGAGTGTCCATTTATCAGAAACACCCTCAAGTTTTTCACGCAGACGCTTTACATGGACGTCAACAGTGCGCGAGTCGCCAAGATAATCAAAGCCCCATACCTTATCAAGAAGCTGGTCACGCGTAAAGACGCGGTTGAAATTGGATGCAAGGAAGTATAATAGCTCAAGTTCCTTAGGCGGGATGTCAACAGCCTTGCCTTTCAGTTTAAGCTCATACTTCTGAAGGCTTATTTCGATGTTATCGAATTTGATAACTTCTTCATCTGATGTACAGTCATGAGCAGAATAGCGGCGCAGAACTGCTTTTACGCGCGCCGATAGTTCTTTCATGTCAAAGGGCTTGACAACAAAGTCGTCAGCACCAAGCTCAAGGCCAAGTACCTTGTCAAATACTTCACCCTTCGCTGTTATCATGATGACGGGCTTGCTTGATATTTCACGTATCTCACGGCAAACCTGCCAACCATCTTTTTTAGGTAGCATTATATCAAGCAATACAAGATCAGGTTCATAAATCTTAAAATAGCTGATCCCTTCAACTCCGTCATTTGCTGTTTTAACTTCATAGCCCTCGTTTTCAAAATATAAACGTAATAAATCACAAATGTTGACATCATCGTCAACTACAAGAATTTTCGTTCCCATAAATATGTCCTTTCCCTTTCATAGCGTTATTTAATGTATGAGGGCGGAATTTGTACATAATATTAACTTAATCATAACATATTAATTCCGCTTTGTAAACCATATTGTTTAATTTTGTAAAGTATTTGAATATACAAAGTGAATATTGACATTTATTCACCAAATTATGCTTGCGATTAACACTATTTTATTATATAATTACTATCTGACGGCGCAATGTGCCAATTATGATTTTTTTGTGAAATGTTTTTATATATATGTTCACATTATACATTGAAAGGTCAAAAGTAAAATGAAACTCGGAATCGTAGGTCTGCCAAACGTCGGGAAAAGTACGCTTTTTAATGCGCTTACGTCATCCCGCGCCGAGTCAGCTAACTATCCGTTTTGTACAATCGAACCAAATATAGGTGTTGTTGCTGTTCCGGATGAACGGCTTGACTATCTTGCTTCACTTTACAACCCCGCGCTTTATACGCCTGCTGTCATAGAATTTGTAGACATAGCCGGGCTTGTCCGCGGTGCATCCCACGGTGAGGGACTTGGGAATAAGTTTTTATCTCACATACGCGAGTGCGACGCAATAATTCACGTCGTCCGTTGCTTTAGTGATGATAATATTATCCATGTTGATGGCGATGTTGATCCGATACGCGATCTTAATACCATTAATACAGAACTTTGCCTTGCGGATATAGAAACAACAGAACGTGCGCTTGAAAGATTAAAAAAGGCAGTAAAGGGCGACAAATCGCTTGAGGCTGACATTGTAGAGATTGAAAAACTCGTACAGTGGCTGTCCGAGGGAAACCCTGCACGAACTTTTACCCCTGAGGAGACTAAAGCAAACGTAATTTCAACTATATCGCTTCTTACGGCAAAACCTGTTATATACGCTGCTAATATCGGTGAGGATGAAGTTGGCGGTGGATATAATAATAACCCCGGTTATCTTGCGCTAAAGAAAGTAGCGGACGCCGAGGGCTCTGAGGTTATTCCGATTTGCGCCAGCATTGAGGCTGAAATCGCGACTCTTGATAAAGAGGACAGAAAAGTTTTCCTCGAAGATCTCGGGCTTAAAGAAAGCGCTCTTGATAGGCTTATAAAATTAAGCTATTCCACTCTCGGCTTAATCAGCTTTTTAACAGCCGGGCCTAAAGAAGTTCGCGCATGGACAATTAAGCGCGGCACAAAGGCTCCGCAAGCCGCAGGGAAAATACACAGCGACTTTGAGCGTGGCTTCATACGGGCGGAAGTTGTCTCATTTGATGCGTTGCGCGAATGCGGGAGTATGGCTGTTGCAAAAGAACGCGGTCTTGTTCGCAGCGAAGGAAAAGACTATGTTATGGCTGACGGAGATGTAGTTCTCTTCCGTTTCAACGTATAAATTTTATTTAACACCGAAGGGACTTTTGCTATGATTAAGATTCTTTTTCAAGGCGACAGTATAACTGACGCAGGACGTGACAGGCAAAATCCACGCCATCTCGGTGGCGATGCAAGTTATCCGCTTTACGCGGCGGAACATGTCCGCCGTCTCTTCCCTGATGTTGAATTTGATTTTTTCAACCTCGGCATCGGCGGCGATGAGCTATGGCAGCTTGAAGCGCGTTGGCAGCGTGACTGCATAGATTATTCGCCGGATATTGTGTCTGTTCTCATCGGAATCAACGACACATGGCATCGCGTAAACCAGAAGCGCGAGTTTGTGCCTGATGACGAGTGGGGCGATATGTACGCCCGTATGTTGAGCGAAGTTAAAGAAAAAACCGGCGCAAAAATTATCATTATAGAAGAGTTTCTTCTTTATGTGCCCGATAAAGAGGCAGCCTTCCGTCCTGATGTAAACAATAAAATAGGCGTCACGCGCGCTATCGCCCGCCGCTTTGCTGATGCTTATGTACCGGCTGACGGAATATTTGCCGCAGCTTCTGTTAAAGCACCGCCAACACACTGGGCAGCAGATGGCGTTCACCCGACACCGGACGGCGCACGTCTTTTAGGTGCGGCATGGGCTGAAACAGCAGCCCCGATAATCAGAGAGCTAATAGAGAAAAAATCAAAGTAAACATTAAAATTATATTAAATAAAGCAACACCGCAAGTAAAGCAATTACATTCTTACAAAACAAAACTCAAGCTCGCGTATATGAGCTTGAGTTTTTGCTTTTATTATATATTTGCTTTAACATCACCTCGATCTGCTTTTTTCAGTTGTTTAAAAAAGCATAAGGTGTATTTTGCTTGTGCTGTCATTTTTCCTATTCTGCGCTCATTCGTTTATAATTTTGTCGGCCATTACTTCCGAAAAATCCCTCCATTTCTCAAAATCGACCGACGATTTATATATTTCTTCAAGCGCATCATGGCGGTGTCCCGCCTCAGACAGCTCTTCAAGCGCACCCTCTATAAGTATAGAGCGACACTTGGCAGAAAAACGCAGTTTCCCACGATGGTGCCTTAGATCGTCGCGATCAATAAAGCGATCCATGTTGATGATTGAAACATCACCATTAGTTTTTCTGCCGTTTATGCTTCCCTCTTCGCTACTTATTACGGCAGCACGGCGTTTATCTGTAAATATATACACATCACAAGAGTGATTTTCAATATAAATAGCTTCATCGCGTTCCGGTGTTAGAGGTGATGGTATACGTACGATGGGAATTCCGATAGCTTTCGCATGCCGGCGCAGTGCCGCTAAAAATATGTATGCAGCGCCATACGGGTCGGCGATTATGTAAACTGACTTTGCCGTTTGCTTGAACGTGTCAAGCGTCACTTCCCCCCGCGTTCCATACGCATGGAGAAACAGCGAACGCTCAATACTATTCTCGCTTTTATTTTTCTTTGAACTTGCGCCGCCGGCTATTTTTTTTATAAGTCGCTGTGCTGATTTATCAATTTTTCTAATATCAACAATTGATAAAACACCACGGCTGATATCTTCATCGGCACAACCGGCACCTGCAAGCAGCCTGTAAGCGCGTCCGTAAGACTCAGAAATCCGGGCATTGAGAACTTCGATTTCGGCTCTCCGCTGTCGCAGCGAAGATTTATCCCAGAACTGACCGAGATCAATTATTTCGCCACATGCTCCGGGAAGCGAAGGCTCACATGCGTGCGGCGGCGTTCCGTCGAGAACAGCGATACCCGTATCCCGGATGACGATTCCGTCAAGCGACGATGTATCGGATGAACAAAGGAATAAATCTGCCGAGTACCCTTTTTTATGAGCGCGATCAGCTATCATGTCAATAAAAGTGCTTTTCCCTGTGCCGGGGCCACCTTTAATGACATATATACGACGCAGACGTGCAGGATCATAAATTTCAGGGTATAGACTGTAAAAACCGCGGGACGAATTGGCTGCCCCAAAAAAGCCGCGGGCACCCTCCCTGCCCAAAGCACGGTGATAATACATCAATAAAACCTCCGCGGTATTCTGTAACGTATTCATTACAGAATATGCGGAGGTTATGTTTTGGTTCAATTAACTGATAATTTTGCGAATTTGGGCGCATTTTGATACGATTTCACGTAACTCATCGGGCGTAATCGTTTGTCTTGCGTCAAGAAGGGCTTTTGAGGGGTTGTAATGACATTCAATCATCACACCATCAGCACCTGCTGCGGCAGCAGCCAAGGCAAGCGGGGCGACAAGATCGGCGCTTCCTGCCGCATGGCTTGGGTCGACAATTACCGGCAGATGCGTTACCCGCTTTAAATATGGCACGGCAGCGATATCAAGAGTCGCACCGGATGAGCTTTCAAACGTACGTATGCCGCGTTCACAGAGGATTACAGCATCGTTTCCGCCGGAGAGTATATATTCGGCTGCAAGGAGAAGTTCATCAACCGTGCAGCCAAAGCCGCGCTTTAACAGCACGGGCTTTTTCTGACGCCCTACAGCACGCAGAAGGTCAAAGTTTTGCATGTTTCGTGCGCCTATCTGAATAAGATCGACGCCGCTATAATATTTTAAGCGTGATTCAGACGTCAGCTCCGTGACGACAGGAATACCATACATCTCCTTAATCTTCATTAAAAGCTCAAGACCGTCTTTACCAAGCCCTGAAAACGAATATGGAGACGTGCGTTGTTTATATGTCCCCGCCCTGAATATAGACGCTCCGGCGTCACGAACTGCGGCAGCCGTTTTATAAAGCGACTCGCCGGCTTCCGCTGCACATGGGCCTGCTATTACGGTAAATGAGCCGTCCCCGACAGGCACTCCTCCCACGTCGACAACTGTTCTCCCACCGCCGTTATAAGCGGCAAGCGGATATCTTTTAGACGCATCTCTGAGTTTTATCATTGTATATATCCTTTTCTTTATACGTTTGTTGTGCTATACATATGCCTATTTTTACAATGCTTTATATTATGTAATTGCATATAATTTCATCTTACACAAGATACTTTGCCCGATGCTTGTTATTTATACACCTGCCATGCGCCGGAATAACCTGTAAAACAAGCGTCCGTTTGCATAAATATAAAGCAGCGTCCGGAATAGCCTTCCACGGTGATAAATAAAAGCGTCATTTTCAATATCATCGGCAGTATCTATGCTCGGATTTATTTTTTCGCCGTAAATATCAGCACTAATTACGGAGTCAGTATTTTCAACAATAGAACTATCACGACTTACGGTTCCACCGAACGGGCCTTCATATACAACATCCCCTGGTAAAAGCCGCTCAAGATCAGATATTGAATAAAACCGCCTTTGCTCAATTCCTTCAACAGCGCCACTTTCAGCGAGAAGTTTTGTTATATATTCAACGCAGGTATATGCGTTTGGAAGGTTGATTTTGCACCGCAGCGGCACAAGAAGCGCAGATAACGTATTGTATATGTAGCGCTCCTGATGTAAAATCATTTCTTTGATGTGTTTTTTAATTATGGCAAGTTTTTTATCATCTATTTTAATTGAAATGACCTTTATCTGCGATACTTTGTCACCATTTTTAAACCGTCGCTGTGTTTCGATTACAAAACCGCCGTAAAAAGGCGTGTTTAAATACTTACGGGCAAATGAATAAAGTGTATGCAGCCTCGGATCAAGCGAAATGGAGACATGATTATATGGGTATCGGGTAAAATAGCGTATCATGCTCCCCATTTTATAAGGAGTTGACGAAAATACAATATATATGTTATTTACGCTGTACGGTTGCATCGTCGTATATCCTCCCCCTCTGCTACGAAATGGCGAACAATATAAATCCAATTGTGTTTATCGCGAAATTAGCCCCCATATGAATGAGCCATGATGAATATATGGAACCGTTTTTTTCGTCAATATAGTTAAATATAACACCGCCTGCAATAAGCCCGACCATAACAGGTATGAAAACGACAGGTGTAAACCAGCCTATCATTATCGCAATATGGTAAAGAGCAAATGCGGCAGATGAATATATATATGCAGCTCGTCGCGATACGAAACGACAAAGAGCGAGAAAAGCAAAACCGCGAAAAAATAATTCTTCAAGAAAGGAATTTACAAGTGATATATATGCCGCAACGAATATAAAATTATCTTTTGTAACGCCAACGTCGCTCTCAAGTGATTTTGTCACGCCTGAAAAATCAAATACACCGCGAAGAGCAAAATATGAGCCAAGGATCATGGCGAAAACTGCGGCGCCTAGCGCAAGTGATAAAAGAATTCCACGTAAATTCGGTCGCAGGTATGAAAAAGGAGATGTGTCTTTGTTTATTATTTTGCATATAAGCGGCAGACCTATAAAGAGCACCGCTTTGACTGCAGATTTTACAATATAACCCGGGCGAATTACGGCGTCGACTGCTCCCATTACAATACACGCGGCAATAGTAGTTATAATTATTAATAGTGGTCCATGCTTATCACTTTGAGAAGTACACTTTTCGTTGTATTTCATTATATTTCCTTGTTTCATGTGGCTAAAGACGAATAATGTGAAAATATAACAGTTGCAAAATAATAACATGCTTGGGCAATGCGACTTCCCTGCGCCTACTGTTAATATTTTATCACACATCGTACATAATTACCACATATTTTTATCGTGCGTAATTTATATGCAATTCTCAAATTTTAGCAGTAAGCATCCACGTATCAGTATTTTGTTTTGTTACCTGAATAAACGGATGGCGATACGCCTTCGCGCTTTTTAAAAGCCCGGCTGAAATAATATATATCGTTGAATCCAACAAGACGGGATGTTTCAGTGACGGAAACCCCGTCGCTTAAAAGTTCTTTTGCGCGATTAATGCGTATGTCAAGGAGGTAATCAATCGGCGGCTTACCAGTCACAGCTTTAAAAATTTTGCCGAGGTGCGATTCACTGATACCGACAACTTCAGCAAGGCGCGTGAGAGTTATTGATTCGGCAAAATGTTCGGTCATATGATTTATGACAGCGCTTACCTTTCCGGCGTCTGAGTAGCTGTATGATCCTCCATTTGTGTAATGTATAAGAAGCTCAAGAATTTCTGTGAAAATCGCCCGCTGCCTTGATTTTACCGCTCCCACGGGACCTGAAAGCGAGCTTCTTGTCAGGGATGTGAAAAGTCCGGTCAGCCGGTCGAATAAGTATGGATCGGTAATCGTCTGATAAAACGGCAACGGAAGCGGTGGAACTTCTGTCCGCCATTCGCCGTTTTCCCTGTCGTATACGGGGCATACATAATCAAAATCGGCGGCAAAACACCGGACGGGCGAATGTTCGAATGTACGCGCCGTGCGCACATCCCCCGGCCTATAATATACAAGGTCCCCGGATTTTGCTGTATATATTTCACCGTCACGGCAGAATTCAGCCTCGCCACTGTAAATAAGCATTATATTGTGGCCACGGCTTTTATCCGCAAGGCGCCACGACGGCGTTGCCGTTCTGTTAACCGTATAAAAAAGCTCCGGAAATATGGAGGAAGGAAAAGAGTTACTACAGCTACAATCAGAACTATTCATTTTATATTTGTACCTCCGGCAGTTTTAATTTAATCGGATATTTTAAATACGTCGGTGTACCGTTTCAATGCTAAAAAAATATGATTGAATAAACCGCCAAATAATTAAAGCTATAAATTATTATAAATAAATAAAACGTATATTCAAGGCTCTACTCAACTTTTATCAATAGAATTATAAACGATATTGTGCAAATGATGTAAAATAATGCATTGCTTCCTTGTAAATTTCGATGTATCATGTAAATAAGCAGTAAAATATTAAATTAAGTGTGACACGGGAGGTACTTTACCCGATGATACGTGTAGCTATTATCGGCACAGGCAATATTTCACCCGCCCATATCAGGGGTTATCAGACGTTTCCTGATAAATGCGAAATTGTAGCACTCTGCGATATTTACCCTGAAAAAGCTAAAAAGAAAAAGGCTGATTTCGGTCTTGAATCCGCAACTGTTTATGACGATCATAAAAAAGTTTTGGAAAGAGATGATATCGACCTCGTTGACGTTTGCACGCCGCCGTACGTACATGCTGAAATAGCCATCAACAGCCTTCTCGCCGGAAAAAACGTCCTCGTTGAGAAGCCAATGGCGGCATCGCTTGAAGAATGTGATGCTATGATTGCTGCCCGTGACAAAAGCGGTAAACTTTTAACCGTCGTTGCGCAAAACCGCTTCCAGCAGGATAACATGAAGCTGAAAAAGACGCTCGATTCCGGCCTTGCCGGAAAGATTGTGCACGCTCAGGCTGACTCCTTCTGGTGGCGCGGTCATTGTTACTACGATCTCTGGTGGCGCGGCACATGGGAAAAAGAAGGGGGCGGCTGCACGCTCAACCATGCCGTGCACCATGTTGACCTAATGCTCTGGCTTATGGGTATGCCGACATCCGTTACGGCAATTATGACAAATACATCACACGATAACGCTGAGGTTGAGGATTTGTCAGTTGCTATTCTGCGTTACGCAAACGGCGCCCTCGGACAGCTTACAAGCTCTGTCGTTCATCACGGAGAGGAGCAGCAAATCGTCCTGCAAGGGGAGCGCGCACGCATATCAGCACCTTTCCGTACATACGCGTCAAAGTCGCTGCCAAACGGTTTCCCTGTGCGAAACGAAGAGCTTGAGCGCGAAATTGTGGCATTTTATAAATCCCTCCCTGATCTCCCGCACACAGGGCACACGCAGCTGATATACGATGTGCTTTGCGCAATTGAGAATGGCACGTCACCTCTTATCACAGCGGAGGATGGACGTCGTACAGTTGAGCTTATCAGCGCTATATACGAATCAGCGTCATTCGGGCGCTCCGTAACGCTTCCAATGACAAAGGAAAATGCTTTTTACACAGTTACAGGTATCCAGCAAAACGCACCGCATTTTTATGAAAAGACAAAAAGCGTTGAGAATTTCTCAACTGAAGTAATAACCTTCGGCGGAGGTCGCACAAACTGACGCTGAAAAAATAACGCACGAAGAAAGGAAGGATAATATAGCCATGTCGATGGAAAGCGGAATGTATTATGCACCAAAAGGCAAGCCAAGCAAGGTATGCGGTGAAGGTGATTTCATATTTGCAGCAGCTCATCTTGATCATGGGCATATATATGGTATGTCAAGCGGGCTGATTGAAGCAGGAGCGACATTAAAGTGGGTTTACGATCCTGATCCGAAAAAAGTTGAGGCTTTTGTACGCCGGTTTCCCGGCGTAAAAGTCGCACGCTCGGAGGAAGAAATATTTGAAGATCCAGAAGTTCAGCTTGTTGCCGGCGCTCATATAGCGTCTGAGCGCTGCGCTTTAGGGCTTCGCGCAATGGACGCAGGAAAACACTACTTCACCGATAAAGCGCCGCTGACAACACTTGAGCAGCTTGAAGCAGCGCGTAAAAAGGTTCGCGAAACAGGTAAAAAATACGCTGTTTATTATAGCGAACGCATTCATTCGGAGTGCTCTGTGTTCGCAGGACAGCTTATAGAGGAAGGGGCAATCGGCAGAGTTATACAAGTAATAGGCATGGGGCCGCACCGTGAATCGCCCGGCACGCGCCCTGACTGGTTCTACGACAAAGATAAATTCGGCGGTATTCTTTGCGATATCGGAAGCCATCAGATTGAGCAATTCTTATTCTACACCGGTGCTCGCGACGCTACTGTCGTAAATTCAAAGGTGGCAAACTACGCACACAAAGATAAGCCTAAATTTGAGGACTTCGGCGATATGACTCTTGTCGCTGACAATGGCGCGACGGGATATTTCCGTCTTGACTGGTTTACGCCGAACGCCCTTCGCACATGGGGCGACGGACGTACATTTATACTTGGTACAAAGGGATACATTGAGCTTCGTAAATACATAAACATTGCGCGCGATGACGGTGGTGATCAGGTTTTCCTTGCAAACGATAAAGTTGAAACTTCATTTAACGTTCGCGGCAAGGTCGGATTCCCGTTTTTCGGTCAGCTGATACTCGACTGTCTTAACGGCACCGAAAATGCAATGACACAGGAACATGCTTTCAAAGCAGCGGAGCTTTCTGTTTTAGCTGAGAAAAACGCAGTATGCATCGAAGCATAAATTTTTAATGTTAAACATAAAGTTTCAACATTCTGTCAGTTATGATATAATAATAAAAAGCTAAATAAGTTTTGCGGAGGTAAAACACTTGAAAATCGTATTCCGTTGGTTCGGTGACGACAACGATAATGTGAAGCTTGAATACATACGCCAGATTCCGGGTGTAACCGGTATCGCCGGCGCTTTATACGATGTTCCCGTTGGTGAAGTTTGGCCGCGCGAGAAAATCGAGGCACTAAAGCGCCGCGTCAATGGTGTGGGTCTTGAATTTGAAGTAATTGAAAGCGTTAATGTACATGAGGATATAAAGCTCGGTGTTCCGTCACGCGAGAGATATATTGACAATTATATTGAGTCAATCCGCAACCTTGCTGACGCCGGTGTTAAGGTTATCTGCTATAATTTTATGCCAATTTTCGACTGGGTACGCACCTCGCTCAACATGCCCCTGCCCGACGGTTCAAATACAATGGCATATGATGACTCGGTTTTAAACGGCCTTTCGCCGGACGAGCTTGTACGCATAATTGGCGAGGAATCACACGGTTTTACCCTTCCCGGCTGGCAGCCTGACAGACTTGCAGACCTGAAGAAGCTCTTCGATGCATATAAAGGTATTGATGAAAATACCCTGCGTGAGAATCTCGGGTATTTTCTCCGTCGTATTATTCCTTTTTGCGAGGAAGTTGGTATAAAAATGGCGATACATCCGGACGACCCGTCCTGGTCACTTTTCGGACTTCCCCGCATCGTAAAAAATGAAGAAGATATTGAGCGCCTTTTAAACCTTTGCGACAGCCCTGCCAACGGAATTGCCCTTTGCACCGGATCTCTAGGCGCTAATCGTAAAAATGACGTCCCCGCATTAATAAAACGCTTTGCATCCCGCGGACGCATACCGTTTATACATGTACGCAACCTGAAATTTGACGGCGAAGGCCGTTTCCATGAAACATCCCACCCGACAAGCGAAGGCTCATTTGATATGTTTGCCATAATGAAAGCGCTTTACGACAGTGGTTTTGACGGATATCTGCGCCCTGACCACGGTCGCATGATTTGGGGTGAGGAAGGCCGTCCCGGATACGGACTTTACGACCGTGCTCTTGGTGTCACATATCTCACAGGGCTCTGGGAAGCTATCAGCCGCATGTCATAACATATTTGGTTCAATATAAAGAAAGAAGTCAAGCTCGCCAAGCTTGACTTCTTTCTTTATATGATTGTGTTTTGTTTATAGCTTCGACATTTCATCAGCGCGATGCGTGCAGTCAAGCATCGCTTCGGCAATAGCGTCGCAGAAACCGCGTGTTTTCAGGATAGAAAGCGCGCGTTCTGTCGTACCGCCCGGTGTCGCAACCATTGAAATAAGCTCATCGGGAGTTTTGCCGGAGCTTAATAGCATGTTTACCGAACCGATTATTGTGCGGCAAATAGGCTCAAGCATAACATCCGGATCAAGCCCGATGGCTTTGCATCCATCGATCATTGCTTTGATAAATAAGTATACGTATGCAGGTGATGACGAAGTTGCAGCTATGACAGGGTTCATACTTGATTCCGGAAGCTCAAATGTCATCCCGCTGGCAGAAAATACATCTTTAATAAACTTGTATACTTCCGGCACAACAAAGCTGTTTGCGCAAAGTGCCGTAACACCATACCCGATTTTCAACGGCATATTCGGCATGATACGTATGACCGGGACATCACCTAAAACATCCGTCACCCGGGACATATACACGCCGGCTGCCGGTAAAACAAAGGTTTTACCTGAAAGGTCGGGACAACCTTCTTTAATTTCCGCAAGAACCGATGATATGTGCTGCGGCTTCACGGAAAGAACGATGATGTCACAACATGTGACAGCGTCTTTTATAGACTCTGCAGCCAAAAAGTTTTTTCCGGCGTATTTTTCGTACTGTGCTTTGTTGACGTCGTATAAAACAAATGGCTCCCCACCACCGCCGCCGTAGTAAAAAGTTGTAAGACATTCGGTTATGGCACCTGCAAGCTCACCCGCACCGATGAATGCAAATTTTCTGTTCATATTATTTTGCCGTCCTGTTTTTCATACGATTATTCGTACGAATTTTTTGTTGCAAAAACGCAATCTGTCATTAATCATATAAAACTGGGTGATAATTGTCAAGTGTTAGTGGGAATTTATATGATATTTTTTTATATATTTATCTATTATCATGAATATTATTCATGTTTTATCTGAAATACATTACTGCTGATTCAAACATGTAAGTATCAAAAGGTATGCCGTTTTGAACATTCTTATAAAGACCTGCTCCGTTACGCTCTACATGCCCCATGCGCCCGAGGACGCGTCCGTCGGGTGACGTTATACCTTCGATAGCATAACGGGACCCGTTCGGATTGTATCTTATATCATACGACGGGCGGCCTGTTTCGTCGCAATACTGCGTTGCTATCTGACCGTTCGCGGCAAGCTCCTCAATAATCTCGTCAGATGCTATGAAACGCCCCTCACCGTGTGATATAGGCACAGCATATACATCACCTGGATTTGTCTTTAAAAGCCACGGTGACATGTTTGATGCTATTCTTGTGTAAACAATCCGAGACTGATGGCGTCCGATTTCGTTGTATGTGAGAGTCGGGCTGTCGGCTTTGGGTTCTCTTATTTCACCGTACGGAACAAGCCCTAACTTTATTAGCGCCTGAAAACCGTTGCATATACCGCACATAAGCCCGCGGCGTACTGAGAGAAGCTCATTTACCTTCTCAGCTATCATTCCGTTGCGGAAAAATGCCGTGATGAATTTACCTGAGCCGTCCGGTTCATCGCCGCCGGAAAACCCGCCGGGGATGAAGATGATTTCGCTTTGTACAGCAAGACGGGCAAATTCTTCAGCCGACTGTGCAATATCTTGTGGCGTCATATTTTTAATAACGAAAATATGTGGCTCGGCACCGGCTGCGGTAAGAGCTTTTGCCGTGTCATATTCGCAGTTTGTGCCCGGGAATACAGGTATGAGCACCCTCGGGCGCAGAGAAACGATTGCAGGCGACACGCGTTGCTCAGCCTTGTATGTGAAAGCTGGTATTTCATCAGCTTTTTTATTTTTCTCGGATGATGTTTTACTGATATCACACGGGAAAACGCTCTCGAGCCTTTTATTATATTCGCTCTCAAGCTTCGCAAGCGGCACCGACACGCCACGGTATGTGATATCAGGCTCCTCTTTCGTCTGTCCTATGAAAACACCACCTGCGGCGAGCGCATCATGTTCGCGCCCCTGTGTAATCTCCGCGACGATTGAACCGTATTTACATCCGAATAAATCATCTGTTTCAATGTAGTCGGCATACTTGAAACCTATGCCGTTGCCAAAGCAAGAGCGCATTACACCGGCAGAAACGCCGCCATACGTTGGTGTAAATGCAGATAAAACCGCCCCGCTCTGCGAAAGCTTTATAAAACGCTCGTATAATGATGTAATTGATTTGCCGTCAGGCAGCGAACCGTTAGGCAAGAGTTCGGGTTTAAAGATATACACGCTGTTTCCGGCGCTTTTGAACTCGGGTGAGATGATGTCTTTTATCTTTGCGGTTGTAACGGCAAAGGAAACAAGCGTTGGTGGTACGTCAAGCTCACCGAATGTGCCGCTCATACTGTCTTTGCCACCGATTGAAGCGATGCCAAGCGCAAGCTGCGCATCAAGCGCACCAAGAAGCGCCGCCACCGGCACTCCCCATCTTTCGGGAACTGTGCCCGGCTTGCCAAAATACTCTTGGAATGAAAGGTAAATGTCACGGAACGGTGCGCCCGTTGCAATAAGTTTTGTCACCGATTCAACAACGGCAAGATAAGCGCCGTGATACGGGCTGCGCTCGGTGATAAAAGGATTATATCCCCACGCCATAAGCGAACAGTCGTCCGTGTCCCCATCAAGAACGGGCAGCTTATAAACCATAGCTTGAGGTGGCGTCACCATGTTTCGCCCACCGAACGGGAAAAGAACGGCTCCTGCGCCGATTGTCGAATCGAAACGTTCCGAAAGCCCGCGTTTTGAGCAGACATTGAGATCTCCCGCAAGCAACATAAAAGCTTCTTCATAATTGCCACACGCAGAAGCCGCGACCGCTGATGTGGGGGCTGCACCATCTTTAAAAGGCTTTGGCGGGGTTACATACGCACATGCGTGCTTTTCAGCGCCATTTGATGATAAAAACTCGCGCGAAATATCAACTATGTACCGCCCTCTCCACTTCATGCGAATGCGGTTATCATCGGTCACAGTCGCTATGACAGTTGCTTCTAAGTTTTCTTTTGCCGCAAGCTCACGGAAACGCTCAACATCCTCCGCCGTAACGACGACAGCCATGCGTTCCTGAGATTCGCTTATAGCAAGCTCCGTACCGTCAAGACCCTCATATTTTTTCGGAACTGCGTCAAGGTTTATGTCAAGCCCATCCGCCAGCTCACCGACAGCGACAGAAACACCGCCGGCGCCAAAATCGTTACACTTTTTTATCAGGCGTGCAGCTTCTTTATTGCGGAAAAGCCGCTGCAGCTTGCGCTCCTCCGGCGCATTGCCTTTTTGTACCTCAGCGCCGCACGTCGCAAGCGATTCTTCCGTATGTGCCTTCGAGCTGCCTGTTGCGCCACCGCATCCGTCGCGCCCTGTGCGCCCGCCAAGCAGTATGACGACATCTCCCGGTACGGGACGCTCGCGCCTTACATTTTCAGCGGGGGCCGCTCCAAGCACTGCCCCGATCTCCATTCGCTTTGCCGCATATCCGGGGTGATAAATCTCATCGACACAGCCCGTCGCAAGGCCGATCTGGTTTCCGTATGAGCTATACCCTGCCGCAGCTGTCGTCACAATCTTGCGCTGCGGGAGCTTACCTGGAAGCGTCTCAGATATGGGCACTGTCGGGTCTGCAGCACCTGTCACGCGCATCGCCGCGTAAACATAAGCGCGGCCCGACAGGGGATCGCGTATTGCACCGCCGATGCAAGTAGCGGCACCACCGAAAGGCTCAATTTCCGTCGGATGGTTGTGAGTCTCGTTTTTGAAAAGAAGCAGCCAGTCTTCACCGTTCACCTTAATTTTAACTGTGCAGGCGTTAATCTCATCAGACTCATCAAGACGTGGCAGCTTGCCCTTAGATTTCAGATAACGGGCACCGATTGTAGCAATATCCATCATGTTTATCGGACGGTCAGCGCGACCAAGTGCACGCCGGAGGTCAAGGTAACGCTCAAAAGCATGCCTTAGGTCTTCATCGCCGAAGCCGATTTCATCGAGTGTCGTTAAAAATGTCGTATGACGGCAGTGATCCGACCAGTATGTATCAAGCAAGCGAAGCTCTGTCAGCGTCGGGTCGCGCCCTTCTTTCCTGAAATAATCGCGCGTAAATATCAGGTCATCCGCATCCATGGCGAGATTATACTGCGCGACGTACTTGCCTGCATCAGCGTCGCTGATTTCGCGAAAACCGTCAAGTACGGCTACATCATCAGGAGTTGTGTATTCGTCCACAAGTGTCACGGGAAGGTCAAGCGAAGCTTCGCGGCACTCGACCGGGTTTATAAGATAAGCTTTCAGCTTTGCCAAATCCTCCCCCGAAATGTCACCGCGTACAATATAAACTTTTGCCGTGCGGACTAAAGGACGCTCGCCTTGTGAAATAATCTGTATGCACTGAGCGGCGCTGTCTGCACGCTGATCAAACTGCCCGGGGAGATATTCTACAGCGAAGACGATATCTCCTTCTTCTGCAGGAAGCGTGCGGTATGTTAAATCAAGCTGAGGTTCTGAAAAAACGGTATCCGTGGCATATTCAAAAAGCTCTTCTTTGATATTTTCAACATCGTAACGGTTTATAACGCGTATTGAAGTCAGTCCTTTTATGCCAAGTATTGTCGTCGCTTCATGAAATAAAGACGCAGCTTCAGATGCAAGAGCAGGCTTTTTCTCGACGTAAACACGGTATACCATCGTATTTTATAGCTCCTTAGGGTTCTGTTTCATTTTCATAATTATTTCATACTCAAAGCTGAAAGCGCTTCGGCTCCTATGTCGGCGCGCATGTATTTACCTGTGAACTCAATTTGCTCGGCATCCTGATATGCGGCTTTGATAGCATCTCCGAGCGTCTTTGCGACACACGTTACACCAAGAACGCGCCCGCCGCTTGTGACGATATCATCACCGTCACGCTTAACGCCAGCAAAATATATACTTCCCTTGACATCCCCTATTCTAATTGGGAATCCTGTTTCATATTTACCGGGATAACCCGATGAAACAAGGACAACGCAGCAAGACGACATATCGGAGAATTTAACATCCGTTTTATCAAGCGTTCCGCGCTCACACGAAAGCATAATCTCAAGAAGATCACTTTGCAAAAGCGGCAGAACAACCTGCGCTTCCGGATCGCCAAAGCGGCAGTTGTATTCAATTACCTTCGGTCCATCCGGTGTAATCATAAGCCCGAAATAAAGGCAACCGGTGAAAGGCACGCCCTCTTTTTCCATCGCAAGAATTGTCGGGCGGAATATTTTCTCCATGCATACATCAGCAATATCCTTTGTGTAATACGGGTTCGGAGCAATCGTTCCCATCCCGCCCGTATTAGGACCAAGACCGCCCGTAAGGGCGCGCTTATGGTCCATCGACGACACCATCGGGATGATTGACTTACCGTCCGTAAAAGCAAGAACCGACACTTCGTGCCCTGTAAGACATTCCTCCACGACAATGCGGCTGCCGCTCTCGCCAAACGCGCGGTCAATCATAATCTTCCTTACAGCTTCCTCAGCTTCTTCGCGCGTCGCGGCGACGGTGACGCCCTTGCCAAGCGCGAGACCGTCGGCTTTTATAACAATTGGTGCTTCTTTTGAGCGAATATATGTAATAGCATCATCGGCACTCTCAAAAACACGATAGTCAGCCGTCGGAATGCCGTATTTTTTCATAAGATTCTTAGCGAATACTTTACTGCCCTCAATCTGTGCGGCAGCTTTGCTGGGGCCAAAGCACGGTATTCCCGCTTCCCGAAGGGCATCCGCCATACCAAGCACGAGCGGATCGTCCGGCGCGACAACGGCAAAGCCAATATTATGCTCGCGTGCAAACGAAACAACCCTATCTATATCTGTTGCCTTTATCGGAACGCAGATAGCATCACCTTCAATGCCGCCGTTTCCGGGAAGCGTGTAAATAGTTCCAGCACGCGGGCTTTCGCGTAGTTTTTTAATTATCGCATGTTCACGCCCACCACCGCCGACAACAATAATATCAATTTTTTCAGAGCCCATACAGTCTCCCCTCCACTTATAAAGTGTCGTTTATTTCCCTTTTTATTTCGTATTAGTGGTGGAAAAGGCGCATGCCAGTGAATGATAATGTCATGCCGTATTCGTTGCACTTTGCTATTACTTCATCGTCGCGTACTGAGCCGCCGGGTTCCGCGACATAAGATACACCACTTTTATGAGCGCGGTCAATATTATCCGAAAACGGGAAGAAAGCGTCGCTCCCAAGCGCAACTCCACGAATACCGGCGAGATATTCTTCTTTTTCCTTTTGTGTGAGCGGCTCCGGCTTGTATTTAAAGTATTTCTGCCATACGCCATCGGCTAAAACCTCATCCTCATAGCCCGTCACATAAAGGTCAATGCAGTTATCGCGGTCGGGACGGCCGATGGTATCAAGGAATGGCAGCGACAACGTCTTCGGATGGCGGCGAAGCTGCCATGTATCCGCTTTGCTCCCCGCAAGGCGTGTGCAGTGTATGCGTGACTGCTGGCCTGCGCCGACGCCTATCGCCTGCCCGTCATATGCGAAGCATACGGAGTTTGACTGCGTATATTTAAGCGTAATCATAGCGACTGTGAGATCAAGACGGGCGCTTTCGGGGAGATTTTTATTCTCCGAGACAATATTGTTAAATGTGTTTTTCGTTATTTTATAATCGTTTCTTCTCTGCTCAAATGTAATGCCGAATACCTGCTTAAATTCGGTCGTGGAAGGCATGTATGACGGGTCGATTTTAATAATGTTATAATCTCCCTTACGCTTGCTTTTCAGTATTTCAAGGGCTGCCGGCTCATATCCCGGTGCAATGATTCCATCCGAAACCTCACGTTTTATAATTCGTGCTGTTGTTTCATCGCACACATCGGAGAGTGCGATGAAGTCGCCGAACGACGACATTCTGTCAGTTCCGCGCGCTCTTGCATATGCGCACGCGAGGGGGGATTCGTCAAGCCCTTCTATATCATCAACAAAGCACGCCTTCTTTAAATCATCCGGCAGAATTTTGCCAATTGCCGCTGATGTAGGACTGACATGCTTGAATGAAGTAGCACACGGATATCCTGTCGCCGCACGCAGCTCGGATACAAGCTGCCATGCGTTGAGAGCGTCAAGAAAATTAATATATCCCGGTCGTCCGTTTAATATTTCAACAGGAAGCTCGCTGCCGTCCAACATGAATATACGCGCGGGCTTTTGATTCGGATTGCAGCCATATTTAAGTGCGTATTCCTTCATCACACAACTCTCCTTTTTTACGACTATAGATTACTCGTTTTTATTTTTAATTCTGACTGTCTGCTTGCCTGTTTTTATATCGGTATACGATACGTAAAGCGAAACTTTATTGTCGGCGTTAAGGCTGTCCCATAAAAGTGAAGCGAAATCGTCGATGCCGCAATCGATTGCCACTGCCCGTGGCTCACCTATAAATGATGGTATCGGGTTACCGTCGCATTTGTATGTATGTATGAGGTGTCCCGTACCCGGGATGGGCTCGTATGTGTAAGTGAAGCGCTGGCATGCACCTTCATTACCGCAAGACAGCGGTGACTCCGGTGCACGCTTTAGTATAGACAGCTTATAAGTAAATCCGTTATCTGTAAAATCAATAATACCGCTTATGCGCGGGGTAAAGTTCGGCGCGTCCGGCTCGTACTTCCGCGTAATGAGCGCATATTCAAATGTATGTCCGCGGAGCAAATACTCGTAAATCGTATCAGTCTGATCACCATTTGTCACGATAAGGCTGTTTCCGATACGCCTGACGGGCGTATATATGATAAGCGACGGGTCTTTAACTTTCGTCACGTCGTATGGAAATATCGTCACCTCGCCACCTGATTCGTGGAAAACTCTGTTGCGGCTGTTTTCGCTTCTTCCCATGATAAAGTAAGCGGCAACAGCGAAAGCGCCGTCTGCGCTCTGCCCTATCAAAATCCCGCGGCCGGGGTAGGTGTTTTCGCTTAAAAGTTCTGCAATGCTTTGCTTTTCCATAATAAATACACCTTTAGCTTAATTATTTTGTATATATTTTGTATTTGCCTTGTCTGATGATAAAATCTTCTGACACACAAGCTCCGTTGCTTTCGGCAAAATTACCCATTCCGCTTCTTCCATAACACGGCGCTGAAGCGTCTCGGGTGTATCGTCATCCCTTACGTAAACGGCGCGCTGTTCAATTATCTCCCCGCCATCCGGGATTTCATTGACATAGTGAACAGTTGCGCCCGTCACCTTTACCCCTCGGGCGAGGGCGGCTTCATGCACACGAAGCCCAAAGTAACCTTTGCCGCAAAACGACGGGATGAGCGACGGATGTACATTTATTATCCGCCCCTCGTAATGGCGAATGAAGCTTTCGCTCAAAATGACAAGAAACCCAGCAAGCACAATAAGTCCGCAGCCCGCCTCATCGATAAGCTCTATCATTTGCCCCTCATACTCCTCGCGCGACTTTGCCGTGCGTATGTCGACGACAGCTGTTTTAATATTTGCTTCTTTTGCACGTATCAGCGCGTAAGCGTCAGCATTTGATGATATAACAAGCGATATCGTGCCGGATTTTATAACACCGGATTTTTCGGCAGCTATCAGCGCGCCAAGATTTGTCCCGCCGCCTGATACAAGCACGCAAATTTTTACTTTTTCCTTATCCATACGTCTCTCGCCTTTATGATATTGTTATTTTTTCGCCTCTTTTATCATCGCTTTTTACTATCTCGCCGATGATATATGCATCAACACCGGACGCGTGAAGCGATGACAGCGCCCTGTCAGCGTCTCCTTTTGAAACTGTTACGCACATACCGACGCCCATGTTGAATGTATTGAACATATCGCGCAAAGGTATGCCGCCTCTTTGAGCGATTAAATCAAATATAGGCAAAACGCGCACAGCCGCACGCTCGATTTTCACCGAAAGTCCGTCGGGAATGGAGCGCGGGATGTTTTCATAAAAACCGCCGCCTGTTATATGCGATATTCCGTGCACGGAAACGGTATTTATAAGCGAAAGAATGGGTTTTACGTATATTTCGGTCGGTGTCAAAAGCGTTTCTCCGAGCGATGCACCGCCAAGCTCATCAACTGGCGCCAACAAATCCGCATTTTCAACGTCAAATACGCGGCGCACAAGCGAAAATCCGTTTGAATGAACGCCGCTTGAAGGAAGTGCTATTATCACATCGCCTTTCTTTGTTGATGTGCCGTCGATTATCTTTGATTTATCAACGATTCCCACGGCAAAACCGGCAAGGTCGTATTCGTCATCGCCATAAAAACCGGGCATTTCGGCCGTTTCCCCGCCGATAAGTGCGCATCCGGCACGAACGCACCCTTCAGCAACGCCTGAAACGATGGTAGCCGTGCGCTCAGGGATGTTTTTACCCATTGCGACGTAATCAAGGAAGAAAAGCGGTGTCGCACCGCACGCTACAATGTCGTTTACACACATAGCAACGCAGTCAATGCCGATTGTGTCATGCCGGTCAAGCAAAAAAGCGAGCTTTAGCTTCGTTCCGACACCATCGGTGCCTGAAACGAGAACAGGCTCGCTGATTCCAGTTAAATCGGGCGCAAAAAGACCGCCAAATCCCCCAATATCCGAGATGACGCCGGGCGTTTTTGTACGCGAAACATGCGCCTTCATAAGCTCGACGGCGCGATAACCTGCTGTGATGTCAACCCCGGCTTTTTTATAGCTTTCGCTTACGCTGAATGTATTCATAATAGCAAAATGCACCCGCCCTTTTGTCGTTTATGTATTTATACTATGCTTTAGTTATTACTGTTGAATTTTTCAGCCACAACACGATCTTTCTCGGCTGCTTTCTCAGCTCCCTTGCGCCTTGCGTCAAGAAGCTTCCTTGCAAGCGATTCATCATCAACTGCAAGAATCTCAACTGCAAGAATTGCGGCATTCACCGCTCCGTCAACGGCAACTGTTGCAACCGGAATGCCGGAGGGCATCTGAACCGTTGATAAAAGCGCATCTAACCCGTCAAAGCTGCTCTTTATCGGTATGCCGATAACGGGAAGTGTCGTGTTTGCCGCTATTGCGCCGGCGAGGTGTGCAGCCATACCTGCGGCGGCAATTATAACGCCAAAGCCGGCTTCACGCGCTGATCTTGAAAACTCGCGCACTTCATCGGGCGTTCTGTGCGCTGAAAAAACGTGTACTTCTCTCGGTACTCCGAACTCATCAAGTGTACGGATAGCGCGCTCAACGACGGGCAAGTCGCTGTCGCTTCCCATGATAACTGCTACTTTTTTCATTGCGGTTACCTCGTTATGTTATAAAATAATCCTTTTGTCCGCACTGTTGCTTATAGTGAAATGAAAATGGGCACACCTGCTCCATAAAAAAGGAACAGGAATGCCCAGGCGTGCGGCTTCTGTTATACATAACACTTTTTGCTCCCTTGTGGTGCCCCACTCCGCATCTGTTGTTATAAAAACATCAGTGCGTTTCGCCGGTCACAAAAAGTATTCTATATTCATGACGACAGTGTAATTATATCATAACTATTCATGAAAATAAATTATTTATGCGTTTTATAAGATAGAATTAACATATCAAAAAAGGAGAGAGTTTGTTTATAATCAACAAACTCTCTTATACCATCTATCGTTAAACAACAGACGTGCCTTTTTAAGTTTAATATAATTTATATTTTTACTATCCAGCCAAATGGGTCGGGAAGTCTTCCCCACTGAATTCCCGTCAGCTCATCGTAAAGCCGCTGTGAAATAGCGCCTATCTTCCCGCCGTTTATCTCTATTGTGCGTTCATCGTCGCTGAGAACGCCGATTGGCGATATGACAGCCGCCGTACCTGTACCGAATGCTTCATTGAGCACACCAGCGTCGTATGCTTCGAAAAGCTCATCAACCTTTATCTTGCGCTCCGTTACCTTTATACCCCAGCTTCTCAAGAGTTCGATACAAGATGCGCGTGTTACACCCGGAAGTATATTGCCGTCTTCAAGAGATGGCGTTACAACTTCACCGTCAATGACAAAGAAAACGTTCATTGAACCGACTTCATCTATGTATTGATGTGTAATACCATCAGTCCAAAGCACCTGATCATAACCAAACTTTTCTGCTTTCTTTTGAGCAATCAGCGAGGATGCGTAGTTACCGCCGCATTTCGCACGCCCTGTACCACCGCGAACGGCACGGGTGTATTCCCTCTCGACAAATATTCTGACAGGATCAATACCTCTTGCATAATAAGAGCCGACCGGTGAGAGGATTATAATGAAAAGATATGTATGTGACGGATGAACTCCTATTGCACATTCAGTAGCAATTATAAACGGACGAATATAAAGCGACGTACCGGGTGTATGCGGGACCCAATCAGCTTCATATTTAACAAGCGTTTTAATAGCATATAAGACATCGTCCGGGTCTAACTGCGGAATGCAGAGACGCTCGGCCGATTCATTCATACGAGCTATATTTCTATCAGGGCGGAACAGCTGTATGCTTCCATCGGCCGTTCTGTAAGCCTTGAGCCCTTCAAATATTTCCTGAGCATAATGGAATACCATTGCCGAAGGCTCAAGAGAAATCGGGCCGTACGGAACTATTCTCGGATCGTGCCAGCCTTTCCCTTCCGTGTAATTCATGACAAACATATGATCGGTGAATATTTTTCCGAATCCGAGTTTGCTTTCGTCCGGCTTTTCCTTCAGAGTTGCAGCTCTTTCAACTCTAATGTTTAGCATTTAATTGATACCTCTTTTCAATATTGACTTATACCAATTATTTTCTGATAATTATACACCTAAATAAGGTTATATGCAATATTTTTATGCATATTACGGAAATATGTGTATAAATTCGGCGCGCTGGGGGAAAATTTATACGTAATACAATATTTCCGGAGGTTTGCCCCATGAAATCATCCCTTACTATGAGGCTTATAATCTTCTCTGTTTCCCTTTTTCTTCTCCTTTCCCTCGGGGCGTCGTTCGCCCTCGGCGCCGACGGGCTTGTATCGCCCGCCCTCGGAGTCATAGCCGAAAATATGACGATGGTCAAGACAGGATATAGCTATTCCGACATCACCTTTACTAAGGAGGACTTCGACTTCGCACTCGGGCGCGAAGCAAAATCCATAACCATCCTCACTCTGCCCAATGCTGCCGACGGCACGCTTTATCTTGGTTCCGTTCCGGTTACGATAAACCAGACCGTGTCTCGCGACAACCTGTCGAAGCTGATTTTCTCCTCCTCGGGTGAAGGAACGGTCGAGACGTCGTTTTATTTTACGGCAGGCGGATATTATGCAATACCATGCCAGCTGAAGATAATCGACACTGTTAACTTCGCACCGTCAATCTCCTCTGACTCTGTTGCGCTTTCTGTTGAAACAATGAAGAATGTCGCATATTACGGATCAATATCAGCTACAGATCCGGAAGGCGATGCTTTAAAGTTTGTCATAACAAAATATCCTGAAAAAGGTACCGTTACCCTGACAGATCCGGCTCACGGAAGCTTCAAATATGTACCCAATGCCGGCAAAAAAGGCAAGGACAGCTTTAGTATAGCAGTTTGTGACGAATACGGCAACCGTTCGGAGGAAGTAACGGTAAAAATCAATATCACAAAGAACAAATCCGGTGTTGAGTACGCTGACATGAACGAACACTGGGCGTATAATGCCGCTATAAAGATGACTGAAACGGGCATTATGGGCGGTGCGGCTGTCAATGGCAAAACGTATTTTTATCCCGATGCCGCTGTCAGCCGTGAACAGTTCGTCGTCATGCTTATGAAAACTATCGGTCTTAAAGATGTTCCTGAGGTAAGAAAGACAGTTTTCGCAGACGACGATGAAATATCCGACGGTGCGCGTCCTTATATTGCCGCGGCGTATGTACTTGGCTTCATTGATGGAAGTAAGGTTGACGGAAAACTTTATTTCTACCCGTCACGTTCGATAACACGCGCGGAAACCGCTGTTATCCTCCAAAATATCATCGGTGTTGAAGTATCTGACGCTGTTCCTGTATTTGCTGACGCTGATGATGTCCCCGCATGGGCAATGGAATCAATTTGCGCAATGACAAAACTTGGCATAATGAGTGGTACTGGAGGTGGTACTTTCTCACCGTTTAACACTATGACCCGTGCTCAGACAGCACAAGTCCTCTGCAATGTTTCAAAACTTGTAGTTAAATAATAACCTAAAAAAGTCAATATCAAATTCAGATTACCTTTTTCATTAAAATACAAAGGCTGTAGTAATGTTTTGCTACAGCCTTTGTTGTCTTAATTGCTACTTACCAAACTACGACACATTCTTTTCAGTCCGAAATCTTACTGCCCCAGATTGATTTATCGTCGTCGCCAATCAAGGTAAATGTCATAACCTCGTTGTGTGACTTCGACTCGTCGTACTGCTTGAAGAAAACGCCCTTGTAGACTGTGTTTTTAATCTTAAACGTCGCATAATAACCAAGCCCGTCTTTGCCGGTTCTCTGCTCCCATGTACCTGTAACATCACCCGATATTGTTCCGTCAGCATTAAGTGTGACTGTTTTCGTGTCAAGCATCCCCATGCGCTGAGTCGATGCAGCAAGCCCGTGGTCAACATATTCATATGTGCCGACGATTTCTTCCATCGGGTACCCATCCTTAGATATGACACTGCCCAAAAACTCATAAACTGCCGTTACAGGCCATCCGTCCTCGTTCATGAACTGCTGGTGTACGCGAACAGCATGCCACTCAGTGCCGAGGTTAAAGCGTGTATGATAAACAATGTAACGCTGCCCGTCGGTGTCAATGAAGGCGGAGTTATGACCTCCGGACATATAGCCTTTATATGAGTTGTCGCCGCTTTGTTTTAGCGATGAGAAGTAGTAGTTACCGAAGAGTTTTATACCCTTCTTCATCTGATTGTCGTTTGCCGACCTGCATATAGCTTCATTTCCTGCAGCGTCGTAATATGGCCCTGTGACGTTCTCCGAGCGGAATAGACGTATATGGTATCCGCTGAAGTTATCGGTTGCGTTAAGGCCGCAGTATGAAACATAAAGGTAATAATAACCTGTTTCCTTATCCCAAACGATAAACGCACCTTCTCCTGTAAGCCCGTAACCGCCTGATATGCGGTAGCCGAAATATTCATCTGAGACGTTTGCCTTTGTTTCGTATGTATATGTATAATCGCGAAGTCCTGTTTTGTTGTCGAGCTTGAGCATGAAAATTCCGCCGAACCATGATCCGTACACCATCCAAAGCTCGCCGTCCTTATCGTAGAAAACACACGGGTCAATGCAGTTCGGGCCATAACGCGAGTTCCACTTGCCGCCGGAGAGGTAACGGTTTGCTATCCTTGTATCACCTGTTACCAGACCATAATCAGTGATATCAATATGCTCATTTTTCGTGAAGCCAGAATAAACAACTGTACCGACGTATTCATAATTCCCGTTAATCTTATCGGATACGGCAAGAGCTATCGATGAATAATAGTTGTCGCCATTTACGGACATGTAAAGGCACCATTTGCCCATATCTTTGTTATAAATAACGCAAGGCGCCCAAAGATTGCCCTTTATATCGTAGTTTGAGCTTCCGTTTGACGCCCACTCGCCATTGGTTTTGAAAATTTTGCGGAAATTTGTGTTTACCGACATGGTGAACGTGCGCCATTTTGCAAGGTCGGATGATTTTGCCCACGCCATATGTGAGCCGAATATGTAGTATTCGCCGGTTTCATGGTTATACACAATATTCGGGTCGTGTACCGTAACACGTTCTGTTTTCAGTAGTGTCCCGTCGTATTTTAAATCCTCATATTCTACAAGATCAGTTTCAGGTTCGGTTTCTAAAGACGTATCTGACGTCATATCAGCGGATCCCGTAGAATTATCGGATGTTGTATCTCCCGTGTTGTCAATACCGCTGTCGCTGCAGCTCATTATACCAAGAAAAAACAGCACAGTAATTATAGTGAAAATCACCGTTTTGATTATTCTGCCCATTTTTTTATAGTCTCCTGTATCATTTATAGGTAAAATTATACCATAGCAAACAAAGCGTGTCAAACGCAGGCAACAAGCACCTAAAAGCGCGTCTTTGGGGCTATGCTCTCCTCTGACGCGCTTTTTTACGTTATATTAAACATCATATAATATTGCGGAAAGTAACTTTATCAAGTTCGATTATGTGCAAAAATAATTCCCGCAGTTGATGGCAGAGATATTCTGTGCGCACAGCTTCTTCTTCATCTGATGATGTCGCTATAAGCTCAATAAGGCACATTTCAACAGTCTCTATCTCAAGGTTATTCACCGTAAGCGCTATTATATCGCGCCTTTCTTTCCACATCGCTTGAAGCTCAAGCGCCGCTTCTTTACGTGCTGCTGTCGTTGTTGCATCCTCGACAGAATTGACGCCCTTCATAAGCTCTCTTGACGCATTTTGTGCAGCCGCTGACGCTGTTATAATAACTGTCATCGTTATGGCGAAAATAATAATCGCAACAATTAAGGATTTCATCTTTTATTTTCTCTTCCTGCCCCCGCCGACGTTTTCTTTTTTGATAATATTGACATCCCCTGTGTCGTTACAGGTGAAAAGAAGCACCTCAGATAACGTATATCCTTGCTCATCCAGCTTTTTCATAATATAATTTTCATCTTTCCCTGCTAATTTCAGATTTTCTTTAATAATCTTGCCATCAATTATAAGCACATGAGCCACACCCGCATCAGATGGCTTTGTGTTGGCGAGCACATCGCGCAACTCCTCTGTCGAAGGCGGTCTTTTCTCGACTTTTGGCAGGACCGTCAAGCGTCCGTCGTCTTCAAGAATGGCATAGTTGACATCAGCTATGTCGCCGACACCGCTCTGACGAACCTGTGCAACAAGCTCGCTTATACCAATTCTCAGCCGCATAAGCTCGCGCTGATTTACAACCCCGCGCGCAATAAGAATGCTTGGCTTTCCGCTTATAGCTCTCTTTAACACATTCCACTTTGTCTCAGCATAAGAAAGCACAATCTCAAGCGTAAGTATCATGATTATAGGTGCAATCGCATATAAGAGCGGTATGTTTATCTCCGTTATCGGTATGGCGGCTATTTCAGATAATATTAGCGTCGTCACAAGCTCTGAAATCCGGAATTCTCCAATCTGCCGCTTTCCCATAAGGCGCATAGAAACACCAAATAATATATATATTATAAGAGCGCGTATAAGCACCGTTGCCATAAATATGCACCCCGTAATAATTTCATTTATAATTATCTAATCATATTTTTCACATTAAAGCGCTATATATACCGTTTTTCCATGCTCACATAACACGAGGAATAAATATAAATTTTTTCACACATTCATATAACATACGCTATTGACAAATCCGCCTGTCGTGTGATATTATATTTGAGCACGTCCGAGGTATATAAGCGGGTGTAGTACAATGGCTAGTACGCCAGCCTTCCAAGCTGGACACGTGGGTTCGATTCCCATCACCCGCTTTTTTAGTTGAATAGATACTGCTTTTAGTTTACGCTATATGTACCTGTAGCTCAGTAGGATAGAGCAACTGCCTTCTAAGCAGTAGGTCGGGGGTTCGAATCCCTTCAGGTACGTTTTCATGGACACATGTCATAAGTATATTGTTTATATAAATACGGTGGGTGTAGCTCAGCTGGTTAGAGCGTCAGGTTGTGGCCCTGAAGGCCGTGGGTTCGAGTCCCATCTCTCACCCTACATCAAAAGAAGCTCCGCAGGCAATATAGCAAGCGGAGCTTTTTGTTAATCACCTTTTTTCCCCGGGCGTGAAGCCGTTTTCTGCGGCATTTAATAAAAATAAAAATTTAAGGAGTTTGATATGAAAAGCGTATTTCTCCCGACCGATGACAGGGGACTTCCCGTCCATGCGCATGGCGGCCATATACTGCGCGATAACGGATTCTTTTATTTTATCGGTGAAAACCGCACAGGCAGAAACAAGGTTTCCTGCTACCGTTCAAAGGACCTTAAAACGTGGGAATTCCGCGGCAATTTACTGACAGTAGATTCAAAGACACAAAAACACTACTTTGACACTCATCTTGAGCTTGATATTCCGGGGCAAAAAGCTTCTATCGGCGTAGGTTGCAACATTGAGCGTCCGAAGGTGATTTATAACGAGAAAACCGGTAAATACGTCATGTGGATGCACTGGGAGATGCCAAACGACTACCGCGAAGCAAGATGCGCTGTTGCTGTTTGCGACACGATTGACGGTGAATACACGTATCTTGGCAGTTTCAACCCGCTTGGATATATGTCACGCGACTGCACACTTTTCAAAGACGACGACGGAACGGCTTATTTCATTTCGGCGGCAAATAATAATGCCGATATGCACATTTACCGCCTGACTGACGATTATCTTGCTATAGACAGTCTCGTTCAGATTCTCTGGCCCGGTCAGTGGCGTGAAGCTCCTACCGTATTCAAGAAAGACGGCATTTATTATATGCTCACTTCCGGCTGCACCGGCTGGGCACCTAATCAGTCAAGTTACGCTTTCGCTCGTTCAATGGACGGCGAATGGAGTGAACGCTTCAACCTCGGTGATGAAACGACTTACCGCTCACAGCCGACATGCGTCATCTGCCCCGAAAACGATCTCGGCGGCAAATATTATTACCTCGGCGACCGCTGGGGCGGCGGCGGAGAAAACTACTTTAAGTCGGAATACGTCCTTTTACCCCTCACCATCCACGAGGATGGCAGGCTTTCGCTCGAGTGGGTGGACGATAACGGTCTATAAATAAGTAAAACGCATTAAATTTAATAAAATAAGCGTCACTTCACTATTGCTGAGTGACGCTTTTTTGCTGTATATACGTTTTCACTTCAGTTTTCACTCACATATTGTACCAATCAGTCGTCGTGCCGCGCAGTCCATTGTAGTGTTCCGTGTAGTTTACAAAAATGTTTGCCATCTTTAGCAGAGTATAAATCAAGAGAATTTTATTGCCACCCGACATCTGATATACAAAAATATGTTCACAATCGATATCAACCTCATTTTGTGTTATGATACCGTGTTTTATAAGTTTATTGATTGCAGCATCCGCTTCTTCTATTGTAATACCGCACTTTTTTGATATTGACGCAGATGTAAACGATAACCCCTTATTTTTCAGAAGATATATCAGTACTTCTCGATATGACTTATCAGACAGGTCCTCAAGAAACTCAGCTATTTCTATGTTTGATAATAAATCAACCATCCCCGCCGATTTATCACCTCTTTTTCTTAGTACAATACCCAAATCAGAGTTTACATAAACAGCGCCCCCTTTGTCTGAAAATACAAGTGACTGACTCCTCGGGTGTTCTGTGAGATATGTTTTCATTTTTGAAACTTCTGTTTCGTGAGTTTTTTTACTCTCACTTGTACTTACATCATCACATGGCAAAAATGATTTCTGCATAATGGCAAGTACAGCATCATAAGCTTTCTCCGGCAAGTCATCAAGCGATACAGTCCTCTCTTCTCTCGCCGGTTTACCGAACAATTCGTCTACACTGACACCAAAAAAGTCTGCTATCACAGGCAGAAGCATAATATCCGGCATAGATGCGCTGTTTTCCCACTTTGATATCGACTGTGGCGACACACCTATTGACGCAGCGACTTCTTCTTGTGTCATGTTTCGCTCTTTTCTCAGCATTGCTATAATGTCGCCGATTCTTTTCATAAAGCACCCCTATATTTGTTTTCGTAATTAATCGTCTTTCGCAACAATGATAACAGAATCACCCGGTTGATTCCATGTATTATTCGTATAATAACTCGCATAAGTTTACAGTATGTATAATTACACTAAAATTAAGCTCATGTTTTAAATCTATAATTCTTATTTTAATTGACATACCCTACCCCGCACGGCTATAATCAAACTATGCAAAATGTATAAATTAACAAGACAGCGGGGGTATAAATGTTATATAAGAAAAACGTATCAAAATCCCTTGATACTGAGCTATTTAAAAATCCGACCTCTGAATACAGAGGTACGCCGTTTTGGAGCTGGAACTGCGAGCTTAATCCCGAGCTTTTAGTCCGTCAGATAGGATATCTTGACGAAATGGGCTTTGGCGGCTTCCATATGCACTCACGTACAGGTATGGCAACGCCATACCTGACAAAAGAATTCTTCGATTTAATAAAAACATGCGTCGATGAAGCTAAACGCCACGAAATGCTTGCTTGGCTTTACGATGAGGACCGCTGGCCGTCAGGCGCTGCTGGCGGAATCGTCACAAAGAATCCTAAGTATCGTCAGCGCTACCTGCACTGCGAATCAAAGCCGTACGACAGCGAGCTGTTACCGCGCGAGGACGCCGTGCGCGAGGGCGGTGCTTATACGGTTGCCACATTCGCCATAAAACTTGACGATAACGGACGCCTTTCCTCTTATAGGCGCATAGATGAGGGCGAGGTTGTGGCTGATGGTGAAGCTGTTTGGCACTTCACTTGTGTTTGCCAGCGCCCATCGTCGTGGTATAACAATCAAACTTACATAGACACGCTTTCACCCGAAGCTGTAGATGAATTCATTCGCGTCACATACGACGCTTATAAAGAAAATGTCGGGGAGGATTTCGGCGGAACAATACCGGCTATATTTACAGACGAGCCGCAGTTTGCCGCAAAGGGGTTCCTGCGCTTCTCAACGCCCGAAGGGCGTCTTTCCCTTCCGTGGACGCCGACGCTGCCCGAAACATTTTATGCTTCATATGGTTTTGACATTGTAGATCACTTGCCTGAGCTTATTTATGAGCTTCCCGACGGCAAAATTTCGCGCGCACGTTATCTATACCATGATCATGTGTCGGAGCTTTTTGCTTCTTCGTTCCTTGATCGATGTGGTGAGTGGTGCGCTAAAAACGGCATTGACTTCACCGGTCACCTAATGGAAGAGCCGACACTTTACAGTCAGACACGCGCCGTCGGCGACGCCATGCGTTCATACAGGAACATGCAAATCCCCGGAATCGATATGCTTTGCGACAGAGTTGAGCTTACAACGGCAAAGCAGGCGCAGTCTGCCGTCCATCAATACGGCCGCGAGGGGATGATGTCGGAGCTTTACGGCGTTACAAACTGGGATTTTGACTTCCGCGGACATAAATTCCAGGGCGACTGGCAGGCGGCGCTTGGCGTTACCGTGCGTGTGCCGCACCTATCCTGGGTCTCAATGGAGGGCGACGCAAAGCGCGATTATCCGGCATCAATTTCATATCAATCCCCCTGGTTCCGCGACTACCGCTATGTTGAAGATCACTTCGCAAGAGTGAATACTGCCCTCACGCGCGGTAAACCTCTTGTAAAAGTCGCCGTTATTCATCCGGTTGAGAGCTACTGGCTTTACTTTGGGCCAAACGACGCAACATCAACGATACGGGTACAGCTTGACGAAAACTTCGAGAACATCACACGCTGGCTGCTTGAAGGTGCTATCGACTTTGACTTTATCTGCGAATCCCTTCTCCCCTCACAATACCGTGGCGTAGATGGCGGGCTTCACGTCGGTGAAATGACTTATACTGCCGTTGTTGTGCCCGAATGTCACACATTACGCAGCTCAACGCTTGATATACTGCGAAAATTCAAAGCCGCTGGCGGCAACCTTATATTCGCAGGATCCGCACCGAAATATGTTGATGCACAGCCGTCACTTGAAGGCATAGAACTTTATAACGAAAGCGTCCGCGTACCTTTCTCACGTGCTGCTATATTATCAGCACTTGAGAGCGAGCGCATTGTTTCGCTGAAAAATGCCGACGGGTCGGACACGAACAATCTCATCTATGCAATGCGCCGTGATGAAAGCGACAGTGCTGACTGGCTTTTCCTTGCTCACAGCAGGAAGAACATATGCCTTGATGTGTCGCACCCACAGCGCGTAAAAATATCGGTTCGCGGTGAGTACACTCCCCTTTTATACGATACGATAACGGGCGAGATTAAAGAAATAGAATACCGTTACGAGGGCAAATCAACCGTTATTGAAACGACGCTTTACGCATACGATTCGCTTCTTCTGAAGCTCAACTACGGACGCACTGAGCCTTCGTCTCATATATCAACACAGTCATTCCCGCGTCCTGAAAAAACGTTATTCTTCCGTGACACAGTGCCGTTTACACTGTCCGAGCCGAATGTCTTGCTCCTTGATACGGCGCGTTACGCTGCCGATGATATGCCGTATTCGGAGGAAGAGGAGGAAATTCTACGCGCCGATAACATTTGCCGTATGGCTGCGGGGCTTCCCCGCAAAGTATCTCGCCCGGCGCAGCCTTGGGTAATAAAAAAGGAGACGCCGTCTCATAAAATACGCCTTCTCTTCACAATTGAAAGCGAAATTGATGTACCCGATGCGCTCCTTGCTATCGAGCGTCCGGAGAACGCATCCATCACATTCAACGGTGAAGCTGTTCAGACAAAACCCGTCGGTTATTTCACGGACGAAGCAATAAAAACGCTTCCTCTGCCCACGATAAAACGCGGTGTAAACACACTTGAAGTAATACTGCCGCTTGGTGAGCGCACGTGCACTGAATGGTGCTATATTCTCGGCAATTTCGGTGTGCGCGTTGAAGGGTGCAAGAAAACACTGACGGAGATGCCCCAAAAAGTGGGATTTGGAAGTATTACAACGAGCGGTATGCCCTTCTACGGTGGCAACATTACGTATAAACTCACCTTTGATACGGACACAGAACGTGATGCCGCCATCTTTGTCGGGACTTACCGCGGTGCCGCCGTTAAGGTCAAGCTTGACGGTCGCGATCTTGGGGTTGTAGCTTACGAGCCGTATATAAAAAGAGCCGGTGCAATACCTGCGGGACGACACGAGCTTGAGCTGACGCTTCTCGGGACACGCCATAACTGTTTCGGGGCTTTGCACGACACAGATTACGGCAACAACTGGTACGGCCCCGATAAATGGCGCACAACAGGTGATGCTTGGTGCTATGAATATAAAATCCGCGACATGGGAATCATGACAAGCCCTGTTATATACCTTGCCTAAAAAGGCCTGCGTCTTTTACCACTCTTGTAAAAATATAAAAATCACATCCGCCGTTATATGCGGCGGGTGTTTTTTTATGCAAAAAACCTATATATGTACAAGCTTTTATTACGACTTCTGCCTGCACCCCTGTTTCTCTCATACTTCTGTTGCGGCATATAATGTACAGAAGGGACGTAATTCAAACTAAGGATAAAGAAACGGAGAATAGTAACTTGAGATGCATTATAACATTCCGTTCGATGACAACGGCTCTTGCGGGCAGCCGTATTCTATCAGAATCATCTTTTCCTAATCGTGTCAAAGATATACCACCCGAACTGACAGGCCGTGGATGCGCATACGGATTAGAAGTGATGTGCCATCAGGCAGAGCAAGCTATTTCAATACTTGAACGGAACAAAATCAAATACGGTAAACTGATAAAGGTATAAATATATGATTTACTTCGATAACGCGGCTACAACATGGCCAAAACCTGATATTGTGTATTACACGGCAGATACGGTAGCTAAAAGGCATGGCGGAAACGCCGGACGAGGTGGGAACGCTATGGCTGTTGCAGCTGCTGAGGAGATATATAATTGCCGTTGTGCGCTTGCATCATTTTTTGGTGCACAGCCGGAGAATATAATTTTCACACTTAATACGACTTATGCCATTAATATGGCTATAAAATCCTCTGTTCGGCAGGGGTCTCATATACTCATAAGCGACATTGAGCATAACAGTGTCCTGCGTCCTATCATTGAGCTTATAAAACGCGGTGTGATAACGTATGATATTTTTGACTCCTCCGGTGATGCGGACAATGTTATGGAAAGCATACGCAGACACATAAGGAGCAATACGCGGATGATCGTATGTACTCATATGTCTAATATCGTGCCTGTTACACTGCCAATTGCAAAGATAGGCAGCTTTTGCCGGGATCGCGGCATCTGCTTTATTGTTGATGCGGCGCAGAGCGCTGGTTTTTTGGACATCAATGTTGAGGAAATGAAAATTGATGCGCTCTGCATCCCCGGCCATAAAGGGCTTTATGGCATGCAAGGCTGCGGTGCGCTGGTTTTAGGCGACAATGCCGGTGAATACTTCAAAAGAACCTTCATCGAAGGAGGTAGCGGCAGCGATTCATCCCTTCCCCATATGCCTGAATATACACCGGACCGCTATGAGGCCGGTACTATGCCGGCGCACACAATTGCTGCTCTGCGGGCTGGTGTCGAGTGGATTAATACCCGCGGTATCAGTGACATAAGACAGCATGAAACAAGCATTTGCACTGATATTATAAAGCGTTTGAAGAAAAATCCGAATGTAAAACTTTACTATGAGGATTCTTATGATGACGGGACGTATAATATTGTCCTTTTTAACATCAAAGGTATCCCTCCGACCGAAGTTTCTACACTTTTAAACGAACGCGGAATATGCGTACGTGCCGGTCTGCACTGTGCACCTATGGCGCATAAAAAAATCGGCACATATCCGGAGGGCGCCGTTAGAATAAGCTGCGGTGTATTCAACACAGAACGCGAAGCCATACGGCTGACAAATGAAATAAAACGAATTGCTGATATGTCGGCAAAATAAATGTGCATAATAACTACGTTTACCGCACAATATTAATATATAATATTAATATATTATGTTGTAAAATATTGCATGACAATATCCTATTAATATGGTATAATATTATCGTGCAAAACAATTAACGCTAAAAGGAGAATTATTTGTCATGGCAAAAAGAAAATGCGCCATCATTGGGTGCGGAAACGTTGGTTCAAGCATTGCTTATACGCTGGCAACAGTTTATGCGGGACTTTTCGAAGAAATCATACTCATTGATATAAATCAAAAGCGCGCGATGGCTGAAGCCGAGGACATATCCCACAGTCTTCCCTTTTATGCGCAGGCAAAAATATACAGCGGCGAATATAAAGACCTCTCTGATGCCATGGTTGTTGTTATTGCCGCCGGTGCCGCACAGCGCCCCGGAGAAGACCGCCGCTCTCTTCTTACACGCAACATCCCTATCTTCCGCGACATCATGGAAAGCATAGGAAAGTATAACGACCACTGCACTGTCCTTGTCGTTTCAAACCCTGTAGATATACTGACATATACAGCGCTATATCTTTCAGGACGTGATCGAAAGAGCATCATAGGCTCCGGATGTGTTCTTGACACTGCGCGTTTAAAATATGAGCTTGGTACGCGTATCGGCGTTGACACACGCAATATCCACATGTTTATTTTAGGCGAACACGGAGATTCGGAGGTGCCTATCTGGAGCGGCGCAAACATCTCCGGTATAAACATTGATGATTACTGCGCTTCATCTGAGGGAGCATGCCCTGAGGAGTCGTTTGAAAGCATATTTGAAAACGTGCGCGACAGCGCATACAGAATCATCGAAGGAAAGGGCGCAACTTATTACGGCATAGCCGGCGCAGCTTGCCGCATTATTTCAGCCATCGTTCGCGGCGAAAACACTATTATGCCCGTTTCTGTCTACCTTCAGGGCGAATATGGTATTAATGGGGTCTGCCTTTCAGTACCGTGCGTCGTAGGATTTGGAGGTATAAAACGCATAATTGAAATATCTCTTTCAGACGAAGAAAAAGAACGCCTTTTAAAATCTGCAAAGGCTATGGAAGCTTTAATTGAGTCTGCGGGGCTGTCTGAAGCAAAGCTTGCATTTAAAGATGACCTGTTTACATGATTTTACGCATAATATATTTAATGCGCAAAATAAAACGCACATTCCGTTTTATTTTGCGCATGTTTTTTGCTTATTTACTATGCAATCACGGTATAAACGTCAACATTTCCGCGCCGCTTTTCTTTTTTTATAGCGCCTGCTGCAGTCATTGTTGTGAGCACCATGTATGCGTCGTGGCGGGATATTTTTGTAGCCTCTGAAAAGTCGCGTACTGTAAATTCATTTGAATTTTTTAAGGTGTCTGGCAAGAAGTATAAATAATCAGCAGGCACGTCAAGCGGTATTATATCGATAAGATCAAGCGGTATTCTCTCATAACGGGTCGAACCGCGCTTTCCGTCACGGCTCCAGCCGTTTTTATACCTATATTCGTCAACCTCAAGAAGGACAAGGCGTATCATCAGTCGCGGCTGTGCAAGAAACTGCCTTATATAATATAAATCTACGAGTGAAGAGACAACCGGATTCTTTTTTGGTGATTTCCAGCGTGGTGAAATATCGCCTGTCACAGGGTCAATCCACGAAAGGTACTTAACTGCCGCCACAGGATGCACAAGCGTTACGTTTGATTCTTCTAAAAACGATGAAAGCTTCGCTTTCAGGGGGTAAAGCGAGCCTGTTTGAATTTCAATTATGCCGCTTGCGTTTTTTACATCTGCAACATAGCCAAGGAATGGCACCTCGTGGTATTTTGACTGTGGTTCAAAATACTCCTTGAGGACAGCGTGTATACGCTTTTCATTAAGTATGCCTATGCTTGCAACAGAACTGCCTTCGTTTAGCGCTGATATATTGTGTTTATAACAAATATTTGCAAATCTGAGCTTGTTGACGTCCGCGTTTAGTCTTACGTTGTCAGCCAGGTTTGCCATTATTTAAAACTCGCGTGACTTGAGCCATTCGAGAAGCTCATCATACTGCTCTGTTGTAATGCCGGAGTCTCCCGCAAGGGTGTCAAGAAATGACTTGAGCGATCCGCCGTGATACTGCTTTAAAAAGCGGCGTGTCAGTTGTACCATGTACGCCTCGCGAGACACAATAGGATAATACTGACGCTCCTTCCCTGCTTTTTCAGAACGGATAAAGCCGCGCTCCTCAAGACGAACGAGGAAAGATATCAGTGTCGGTGCGCGCCATCCCTTTTCGTTTCCGATAACGCGCATAAGTACGGGGGTTGTGACAGGTGCCGGATTATTCCATACGGCATTCATGACTTCAAATTCAGCATCCGGAAGCTTTTTAAATAATTCCATCATTAATTCCCCCGTAATATTTAATAATTTTTTAATAACAACAATATTTTACACGCGCCTAAAAGACGTGTCAATACTTTTCAGAAAAAAATTAGAAATATATTTAATTTAGTCGAATATCAATTATAACTGCAGACAAATCCTCATATTTTGTATTGTTTTATAGTTATACAACTATCGTTATTACTTGTAATCAATGTAGTTTAAGACAAAGTTAAAAGCCAAGCTTTTTGCAAGCTCGGCTTTTTGTTTTATATAATTATATCGCTTTATTTTTCAATTTTTCTAAATTTAAAGTAGTCAAAGTCGGCATATCCGCCCGCTTCTTTTGTCGAGAAGCAGAAAAGCGTGAAGCGGTAGCCCATAAAATGGTCGAGGGTGTAGCGCATTTTAAGGCGCTCGCCTATCTTCACCCACTCGTCGCCTTTCTTATAGAAGAAATCGGCTTCGTCTATATTATCTTCAAAATTGCAGAATATTTTAAGCTCAGCTATATTGCCATCAAGCGGCACTTTCTCGCAAATCTCCCCCGGAACAGAGCGGTCCATCATCCGTCTGAATGGTGGTTCATTTGCAGGTGGGTTCGGGCGGCGTACCATAACGATGTAATTCTTTCCTTCCTCACGTGTTACGCCAACAAAACCATAATGCCCTTGCATTGCACAGATTCCTGCAAAATCGCCATCTTTGAGCGCTGACACATCGACCTTAACTTCACCTTCGGAAGCAGGACCTTCCGTGCGCTGACCTAGTGAATTCTTTGCAAGAACTACATTCGGCACAACATTGCCTGTGCGAAGCCTCAGCCATCCGGGACGCTCAGTTACGCTCCAAAGCGAGTTGTCCGGTGTGTGGTTCCACTGCCACGCTGTGTGAAGCTTCTCACCGGGTTTGTAATCGAAATCGTCGCTTGTCATGAGCGGCTTGTAAACATAACCCGGGCGCGTACTCTTTGGCTGTACGAAGTGCGGTACTTTACCGTTGACGCCAAAAACAGGCCAGTCGCCATCCCAAGTAACAGGGACAAGCACGGGTATACGTCCGACTGCTCCATGATCCTGGAACAGCATCGCGTACCATTCACCGTCTGGCGTGTCAACTATGCCGCCCTGAGCAACGCCGGCGTTGTGATAGCCCATATCGTCGTCAAGAACGTTGTTGCCCACATACGGTCCGTCGATATTTTCAGAGAAGAAGCAAGCTTCAACGCGGCGTTTGCTGCCGTAACGAAGCCAGTGTATCGTGAAAATATAATACTTGCCGTTTATTTTATACATATGCGAGCCTTCGTGACGAAGGCCAACATAGTCGGTATCCGTGATGATTATCTTATCGATTCCACCCGGCAGAGGTCCCGATAAATCGGGCTTCATTTCTACAAGGCGTAAATTACCGTTACCGGATACAATGAACGGACGGTCGCCTTCAAAATAAAGTGAGCAGTCATGGTAAAATCCTTCGATTTTACGCATCTCCCACGGACCTTCAATCTTTTCTGATGTGAAAAGATACGATTTATTCTCGTGGCGGGTATCATTTGCTACAAAGATAACGTAAAACTTACCCTTGTGATAGCGGAGAGTCGCCGCCCACATACCGGAACCGTAAATTCCGCGTCCGTCCTCAAGGCGCTGCCCCGGGGTATTGTCAAGCACATCATAAAGATATGTTGCTACCTCCCAGTTTACAAGGTCATAAGAGCGAAGTATAATTCCACCCGGGAATAAGTGCATTGTCGTGCTTATCATGTAGTATGTATCATCGACGCGGATGATGTCGGGATCGGGAAAGTCCGCCCAAATTATCGGGTTATTCTTCTTTTGCTCAATTTTTGTGTTATTCATACAAAAGCCACCTCGCTTGCGCACGGTTTTATGTTATAATAATAACATCAGTTAACAGATAGGTCAATGTTGTTTTGCAATTTATTATAATATTGGCTTAATCGTGCGATATATTTGATTGATTCTATTATCACTTATAGCTATACTTAAAATAAACTAACACACAGGGAGCAAAATTTATTTATGAAAGTAAAAATACTGCTTGTCGGTATCGGCGGTTACGGCGGACTTTATGTAAATGAAGTATTGAACCCGAAAAACAGCGATAAAATGGAGCTTGTGGGAATTGTCGATCCATATCCACAGTCGTGCCCGCGCTTATCCGAGCTGATAAATATATGCGGACAGCCATATACCGACATGGAATCGTTTTATAAGGAAAGGACTGCCGACCTTGCCGTTATTTCAACACCAATACAGTTTCATGCCGAGCAGATAAAGACGGCGCTTAAATACGGGTCAAATGTCCTTTGCGAAAAGCCGCTTTGCGGCGATGCTGCTGACATTGAACCGCTCATTACAGCGCGTAATGCAGCTGGCAAATTCGTTTATATCGGATACCAATGGTCGCATAGTGAAGCTATAAATGCGCTTAAAAAAGACATAATAGCAGGTGTATATGGAGCGCCTGTTTCGCTTCGTACGCTTGTTTTATGGCCGCGTGGGGCAAGTTATTTCAGACGCGGCACCGGCTGGGCAGGCAAAATTTATGCGCCTGACGGAAGAGCAATTTACGATAGCGTTGCCAACAATGCCGCCGCTCACTATCTGCATAATATGCTCTATGTTACAGGCGAGAGCATTAATAAAAGCCGCGGCGTCACAAAAGCGACAGCTTCCCTTGCCCGTGCTAATAATATTGAAAACTTTGATACAGCTATCATACGCTGCACGCTTGACGGCGGCGGGAACGCACTTTTCATCGCTTCTCACGCAATACATATAAACGTCAATCCGATTTTTGATTATCAGTTCACAAAAGGACGGGTCACATTTTCACAGGACCCCTTTCCGTCATCAATCAATGCAAAAGATTACATCCCCGGGCATATCATAGGCACAACGAAAGATGGCAAGACAGTAGATTACGGCGACCCGTTTTTATTCCCTGAGCGCAAGCTACACATAGCTGTCGATACTGTGCTTGGAAAGCCGGGCGGCGAAGAGCTGTGCGGAATTGATGCCGCATCGCAGCACACGCGCGTCATCAACACCATACAGAAAAATGCTGATATACGCAATTTCCGCCCGGATCTGTTAAGGCAACGGGGGGATGTCACATATGTTGAAGGCCTTGCCGAACGCTTAATAGAAGTTTATAACGGTGATGCCGTTGATTTCACTGATTTGACTGTGTAAAAATGAAGATTGCACTAACCTAACCTTTATTGTTCACATATATTAAATTATCAATTAACTCAATAAAAAAAGCGAGCTTTTCCCAAGCGTCGCTTTTTTATTTTTAATAATATTCACTTAATTAGACTAATTAAATGATATTGTGTGTTATTGGCGTTGTTTTCACCAATAACTCTGAATGTCACCATCTTAAAATGATGCTGACTTAAAATAAGGGAGCAATTTTACAAAAGCAACATTACTCCATGTTGTTTTCAACATACTCGGCAAGCTCACCGACGGTATGAATGTTAACAATCGCCTCATCAGGAACATTAACGCCTGTTGTTTCTTCAATCGCAATGAGAATTTCAACAACATCGAGTGAGTCAGCGCCGAGATCTTCCATAATATGAGAATCTTTATTGATTAAAGATTCATCAATAGAAAGCTGCCTTGAAATGATTGATATGATTTTATCTAGCATATATATTTCCTCCGCTTAAAAGACTAAGTTATTATATACTATCCCTTTTGTAAATTCAATATTTGGATTACAAAATATTATAATATAAAACACTGTATTTTGTTATTAATTATCACAATAAATATTAGTACATTTTTGTATATAATTCAATCTATAAACAAAAATAAATATGAATGATTGACATATATTATATTATGAATTATAATTTGCTTATAATGTTAATTAAATGGGGGGTTTTATTTGATGGAACGTGCGAGCCTTTATAGTATCAAGCGCGACAGTATAAAAAATATATACTCTATTATATCAGAATCTGACAATATCAGCAGACTTGATATTTCCCATAAAACTTCCCTTTCTCTTATGACTGTTGGCAAAGTCGTCGATTCGCTTCTTGAGCTCGATGTTATTCGGCAGGTAAAAGAAACACGCAGAACAGCAGGACGAAAGGCTGGCCTTGTAAGTGCTAACAGTGATTATTATTCCGTTGTCCTTGATATATCAACAAAAGAGTTTGTCATGACAGTTGTTGACGTCACCCTTTGCCTTGTCGACACGATGACATATACATACAATAGAAATTACTACTACGACGAAAATTTTCACCTTTTCCTAAAAAACGTAGCTTCCTACATATCACGTCGTAATGACACGGACAAACTAATCGGAATTGGTATAACGGTCCCCGGAACATATATTGCATCTGAGGACCGTGTTGTAGGCGCTAAAATACCTGAACTTTCCTCAATCCCCATTCGGGAGACTGCAAAAAGAATCCTCGGGCGAGATATCAACCTTGTCATAAGAAACGTTGAAGCTGCTGCTATCGCTGGCATAAAAAAGATGCCGGAGCTGATGGATTCTATTGTTATATATATGTTCGTCGGTGATACAGTAGACGGCGCTTTGTTATGTAATGGAAAAATTCAAAGCGGAGCACATGGCTTTGCCTGTGACATTGGCAATATGTGTTTTCACTTTGGAGACATACTTGAAAACCGCATTAACGGTTGCACATCATTTGACGAGCTGATACAAATACTATCTTGTGCAATACATAATATAATACTAATCATCGATCCAAAAGCTATTATGTTCGAATGCGAGATACCGCATGATCCCGGTATTGTAATAACATCAGTAAAGAATACTCTGCTACATCATTATAAAGTATCAGAGATGAGAATTCCAGAGTTTATTTTTTCTCCTTCAGCTTTCCGTCGTTCAAATACAGGTGTTACATTTTTAATGCGTGATGCTTGGCTCGATTCGCTCATCAAATAGAATCTTATAACAATCTTCATTTCACATATGAAAATAGCCGGTACGAATGCAAACCCATTCGTACCGGCTGTTTTAGTTATCACAAATACTTGCTGTTATTCTGATATTATCCGCCGTACTCTTCAATAACCTTCTCGAGCTGTTTGTTAATTTTTCTTTCTATGCTTCTCATGCTCTTTTGAACTGTTGACATATTGCGGTTGTTAGATGCAAACATGTCGGCAAATAAACCGTCACGAATAACATCGCAGTAAGTTGTATCGCCAAGGTCAACAACTCTGTGTGTGAAGATAATATCGAGCATCGCCACTGATTCTTCGTCACGAGTCAGTTTATACTTCAATACCTGATCATAATATGCTGGGATAACCTTCTTGGCTGAATAGTACTGAAGAACTTCAAGTAATACAGCCGACAGATCAGGATCCGGGCACGTCAGCGGAACTATAAGTGAGTAGAAATATGAAACACGTGCGTAATACTGTTTCTGCTCTTCATTCCACTTTGGATGCGGAACTATACCAAAGGGAGTTTCCATGTTGCGGAGGTTCTCAACAAACCTGAACGATGAGTCAAGGAACAGTCCGCGGCCCTCAGAAAACATAGTTATGCACTGGCTGGGAACGTCATAATCCCCCGTATATTTTGAGAACCAGCTTTCATTATCCCACATGATTTGGAAGACTTTGTTCATTACGTCTATAAACTTCTCATCCTCGAAATTCAGCTGTGGCAAATCATTATCGTCCTTGTAAACTTCAAGAGTACCACATGAAATCCAGAATGCAGGAAGCACCATACGGGCGTCGGCAAGATAGCCGTATCTGTCGTTGCTATCTCTCTTATCGTCGCCATTGACCTCATAGTTTGCCAACTGCATCATCTGATCCATCTTGTCGATCGTCCATTTGCCCTCGGTGACAAGATCATATATGTTCTCAAGGCCGAGGTCTTTGTGAAGTTCCTTGTTGAAAAGGAGAGCAAATGTAAAGTCATAAACGTTGATGTCAGCAGCACCTACTGCTATGTACTGACGATCCATCAGGGTCAGATACGGGTTTATGTCCTGAGCCCAATAACCCTTATCAAGGTTAATGTAATTAAGATCATCATACATAATAAGGCACCCATCTGCCCATGCGGAAATGGACTCGATGCATCTGACGTTCATCAGCGAATATGTATTGTCACCCGAAGAGACGAGTGTTTGTATCGATTTGAAGCCGGCACTATAATAGTCAGCGTCGATAACATCTACAAGATCAATGCCCATTGTTTCTTCAATGTACTGCGTGCGGTAATAAACTTGCAGGTCTACCGGATCATCTGTTATGTCTTCAACGTCGATCTGCATTGTTGCATTGCTCATTTGCACGGTGCGGACATAAACAGTTTCGCCTTCCCAGCTTTTGAGTGTCTGATCATCAATGTCAAGAGTATAAGACAACTCACCAGTTTCGTTGCCGGTATCTTCCATACTCTCAGAGTCACTCTTGGACTCTTTATCATCCACATTAGGTTTATCTGAGCATGATATTGCAGTTGTCAAAAAAATCGCTATTAATAGTAATAACGAAACGATTTTTTTCATGTAATACCTCCAAATCATTACTAACTTTGATTATACCATAATAATTTATTAATTCAATTATAATATTTATGTAAAATTATGTTTTGTATATTTGAACAATTATTGTACATTACATTTGTGAATTTTTAACATCATCATCAAATACGTATCAATTCAATATTATTATATGACTATTATCGACTGTAAAAAAAGGCTCTTTGTCAATAGTTGGGGTGACGAGATCTGAATAAATGAAGATAT